>FWWL01000111.1_pt1 | contig 221228 bp, 236 predicted proteins | sample 2228331 | NCBI WGS metagenome assembly FWWL01 (sample SAMEA103939775, study PRJEB20133) | metagenome | reverse complement strand
TCCTGAGCCAGGATCAAACTCTCCATAATAGGTGAGTCGATTAGCTCGACTTTGTTGCTGGCGTCAAAAATTTTGACGTTTATAATGAACATTTAAGTTCAAGTTTGTTTTCGATACCGACAGGTGTCGGCGGAAGAAAACGTTTTTTTGCTCCGATCGCCAAAGCGATCATCGCTATATTTCATTGACGTTTTGCTGTTCAGTTTTCAAGGTTCATGGTTTTGGTAAAATTGGAGCGGGTGAAGGGAATCGAACCCTCATCATCAGCTTGGAAGGCTGAGGTTTTACCACTAAACTACACCCGCGTTATATAATTATTATAGAAAGTTTTTTGGCGCGCCCGGCAGGAGTCGAACCCACAACCTTCTGATCCGTAGTCAGACGCTCTATCCAATTGAGCTACGGGCGCAAAATTTTTGGTGCGGCCGAGAAGAGTCGAACTTCCACGGGATTTCTCCCACTAGGCCCTCAACCTAGCGCGTCTGCCATTCCGCCACGACCGCTTAAGCAAGTTAAAGACAAGATTTATTGTACAATAGTGTTTTATGAAAGTCAAGATAAAAAATGGTGAGCCATGTAGGATTCGAACCTACGACCCTCTGATTAAAAGTCAGATGCTCTACCAACTGAGCTAATGGCTCATCTCATTAAAGAAAATGAAATTGGCTGGGGTACCTGGATTCGAACCAGGGCATGACGGAATCAAAATCCGTTGCCTTACCGCTTGGCTATACCCCAAGAATAAAAATGGCGGTCCCGACGGGAATCGAACCCGCGATCTCCTGCGTGACAGGCAGGCATGTTAACCGCTACACCACGGGACCAGTTGGTTGCGGGGGCAGGATTTGAACCTGCGACCTTCGGGTTATGAGCCCGACGAGCTACCGTGCTGCTCCACCCCGCGATAATGTTATAAGTTGTTACTGTGTTTCCAACGCACTTATCATAGTGGACATCTTCCTCGGCTAAAGCCTCCGTCGATGTTAATCGCCATCTTCCTTTGGCGATTTGCTCCACCCTTTTTTTCATAATTAGAAAGTTAAAGTATGTAAGAGTTAGAAGATAAATTAGTTGGTGACCCCTACGGGATTCGAACCCGTGTTACCGCCGTGAAAGGGCGGTGTCTTAACCGCTTGACCAAGGGGCCAAATAATGGCTCCGAAGGTAGGACTCGAACCTACGACCAACCGGTTAACAGCCGGTTGCTCTACCACTGAGCTACTTCGGAATAATGTTTGAATGTAATCGACTTTTCTTATTATAGTGACCTCATCAACAATCGTCAACCTCTTTTAGCGAATTAATCCAAACAATTATTATTCAACTTTTAATAATGCCCCTGAACACTTGCCACACCGATATTTCTGCGTATTTAAACGAATTTTCCGTCTATATAATTGACCACATGTTTTGCATCCATATGTATGCTGAATCTTGTTTACTCTTCTTTTTGCAACTCCTAAACTTGCACAAAATCGAGGTGCATTTGTTTGTTTCATTAATTCCCTGAATTCCAAATCCCGATGTTTATATCCCTTTCCTTCTATATGTAAGTGGTAATGACAAAGTTCGTGACGGATAATTCCTTCTAGTTCATCTCTTCCGTGAAGCTGGAATGCTAGTGGATTGATTTCAATATGATGAGATCGAAGCATATAACGCCCTCCTGTAGTTCTTAAGCGAGCATTAAAGTAGGCTAAGTGCTTAAACTTCTTACCAAAAACAGTTTCCGAAATGTTTTTGACTAATTCGTGTAATTCTTCGTTATTCAAGACCATCATCCTTTACATTGTGTAAAACCTGCCCATTTTATACATCATGGGCAGGTTTAATAATCAATTTTGTTTTTCAGGCGAAAGCATGGTTAGAGAAATACGACCTTTGGATTTTTCAACTTGTTCAACCCAAACGGTCACAATGTCTCCTAGTGAAACTACGTCTAAAGGATGTTTAACAAATCCTTTTTTAAGCTTGGAAATATGAACAAGTCCATCTTGTTTTACTCCAATGTCTACAAAGGCACCAAAGTCGACTACATTTCGGACTGTCCCTTGAAGTTCCATTCCACTCGCTAAGTCCTCCATTTGAAGAACATCTGTTTTTAATAAAGGCTGTGGGAATTCATCACGAGGATCACGAGATGGTTTTTTCATTGTATCTACAATATCTCGTAAAGTAATTTCTCCAACATCCAATTTTTCACTTAATTCTTTTATTGGCAGGTCATTTAATTTAATCTCTGCTTCCTTAGAACCGATATCTGATTTCGTTAAACCAACTGTTTTCAAGACTTCATCGGCAATATGATAACTCTCCGGGTGTATGCCAGTTGCATCGAATGGATTTTTAGCATCCGGAATTCTTAGGAAACCGATTGCTTGTTCATATGTTTTTGCACCTAGACGCGGAATTTTTTTCAATTGTGCTCTAGATGTAAACTTGCCGTTTTCATTTCTCATTTTCAAAACGTTTTCGGCTACCGTTTTTGATAGACCCGAAACATATTGTAATAGTGAAGCAGATGCTGTATTGATGTTAACTCCTACTTGGTTAACAGCCGTTTCTACTATAAATGTTAATGAGTCATTTAATTTTTTCTGGGATACGTCATGTTGATATTGCCCTACCCCTACTGCTTTAGGTTCAATCTTTACTAATTCAGATAGTGGATCTTGAAGTCGTCTCGCAATTGAAACTGCACTTCTTTGTTCAACTTGAAGATCTGGGAATTCCGCTCGCGCTGTATCAGATGCTGAATAAACGCTGGCTCCCGCTTCATTCACAATAACGTAAGATACTTCTCGGTCTATTTGCTTTAAGCAAGAAACGATAAACTGTTCAGTTTCTCTTGAGGCTGTACCATTACCAATGGCGATGATTGAGATTGGGTAACGTTTTAAGACGTCTAAAATACTTTTCGTTGAAGCTGCTACATCCGCTCTTGGTGGATGCGGGTAAATAGCCGAAACTTCTTGAAGTTTACCTGTATCATCAACTACTGCTAATTTACAGCCAGTTCGATAGGCAGGGTCAACTCCTAGTACCACTTTCCCTTTCATTGGAGGTTGCAGTAAAAGATTTCTTAAATTTTCGGAGAAGATATGAATTGCCTGCGTTTCTCCCTTTTCTGTGAGCTCTGTGCGTATTTCACGTTCGACAGATGGCGCTATTAAACGTTTGTAAGAGTCTTCAATTGCTTCCATGACTTGTGGAATGCTTGGTGAAGAACTATTTGAAGGTATCCATTCATCTCGCATTTTACTTAGGATTCGTTCAGTTGGAGCATTCAAGGAGACTTTCAAGATATCTTCTTTTTCGCCTCGATTTAATGCTAAAACTCGGTGAGGTACGATTTTTTTTACCGGTTCTGCATAGTCGTAATACATTTCAAAGACGCTCTTTTCATCAGCCTCTTGTTTTTTCACGACCGATACAATGGAGCCTTCTGAACGCGTTAAGTTACGAAGACTTTCTCGGATTTTAGGATCATCAGCAAATTGTTCCGCGAGAATCTCACGTGCTCCTTGCAAAGCCTCCTCAACATTCATCACTTCTTTTTCTTCATTCACAAAGTTTTTTGCAAGATCTTCAGGTTTTGTATTTGAAAAAGCGAACAATAAGGTTGCTAACGGTTCCAAACCCTTTTCTTTTGCAATCGTTGCTTTCGTTCTTCTCTTTTGTTTATACGGACGATATAGATCTTCTAGACGCTGTAAAACGGTAGCGGCTTGAATGGAGTTTGTTAACTCCTCTGTAAGCTTGCCTTGTTCTTCGATCAATCGTGTGACTTCTTCTTTACGCTGTTCTAATTGTTGTATGTATCGATAGCGGTCTTCTACCGCTTTAATTTGCACTTCGTCTAATGAACCCGTTGCTTCTTTACGATAACGAGCGATGAAAGGAACTGTATTTCCTTCCTCAAGTAAGTTAATCACTTGTTGTGCTTGTTGGGGTCTTACATTCGTTTCTTTCGCAATTCGTTGCATCATTTGTTTTGCATCCATATGATTCACCCTTTCAGTGTTCCCTCTATATTTTATCACTAGGTAAACATTTAGTGCACTTCAAAGGGGGAATCTGTTTTTTTAGATTTCCTATTTGAAATAAAAAAACCCTCTCCGAATTACTGGAGAAGGCTTCCTGCGATAAATGTTGCATCATCGCCATGTTCAATTGTATGAATTAAGGTTTGATGTAAATCAAATGCTCCAGAACTTTTTCTCATTGATTCTTTCGGATTGCTCATCACAACACCGTCAGAATGTAGTAAGAATAAGTCACCTGGTTTGTATGCATATTTTTGAGTTCTAAGTTTTTGAGGTCTTCCTGATAAGTAACCCATTACTGGTAATGGGTAAATCATTTTCTCATCATCTCTACGTGTCATATAAAATTTGATGTTGCCGACGCAACTGTACTCGATTGTCTTAGCGGCAAAGTCCACCTTCACAATTGCAACTGCTGCACCTCTTTTGTGCATCATTAACTCGTTGCTTCTGAGGAGAAGTTCATCAATTGTTTCGTGATGATATTCAGCTAAAATCATTGGAATGATTTCTGAAGATTGTCTCGCTATTGGACCATTACCTAAACCATCCGCGATGGCACATAAAAAGTACTGATCATTCATAAACGTAAAGTAAGTATCTCCACATTCATGGTTTCCTTCTTTGGCTTCTTGATAGACGAATACTTCTAGATACGGATGTCGGATTGAATCCATTATGATACACCACCAGCTGCTAATATCGCATCTTGCAGTTTTTTAATTGCCTTACGTTGTAATCTAGAAACATGCATTTGTGAAATGCCTAACTTTTCGCCAGCCTCTTTTTGGCTTAACTGATCAATATATGTATACTGAATCACTTCTTTTTCACGCTCAGAAAGGACACTCAATGCATTTGCCACTAACATTCTTTGATCTGTTTTCTCATATTCGTCATCTTGTTTCCCAATGACATCAAACAAAGTAATTGTACTGCCGTCTGAATCCGACTCAAGGGAATGGTCCATTGAAAGAGCTTGATAACTCTTGCCCATCTCCATTGCTTCCAATACGTCATCTTCATCCACTTCTAAATACTCGGCAATTTCAATCACCTTTGGAGAACGTTGAAGTTCAGTTGTTAGTGTTTCCACGGCAGATTTAATGCGCGGACCAAGTTCCTTAATCCGACGAGGAACATGCACCGCCCATGTTTTATCACGTAAAAATCGTTTAATTTCACCAATGATGGTTGGAACGGCAAATGCTTCAAACGTCCTACCAAAAGATGCATCATATCGTTTGATTGCACCTAAAAGTCCAAGCATACCAACTTGAACGATATCTTCATGATACGATTTTCCGTTTGAATATTTTCGTGCAATCGATTCAACCAAGCGTTGATAATTTAAAACTAAATTAGTTTGTGCGTCTTCATCGCCATGTTCTTGATAAGCTTGTATCCATGTTAAGATTTGTTCTTTCGTTTGCTGATTAGGAGGAGATAGTTTCGACATTCTCTTCCACCTGCTCTTCTCCGACATACTTTGTCATGAATACTGTCACGCCTTCTTGGTGATGGACTTTTACTTCATCCATTAGCGTTTCAATCAAATATAGCCCAAGTCCTCCTTCTCTTAAGAATTCCACTTCTTGCTGTTCGTGGTAAGGACCAACTTTGGCTTTTGTTTCTTCGAAATTAAAACTTTTCCCATGATCGGCAACCATGATTTCAATGCGATCTTCGTATAAAGCACAACCAACTACAACTTCGCCTTCATCCACACCTGCATAAGCGTGTTGAACCGCATTAGTAATAGCTTCACTTGAAGCAATTTTCAAATCTTCGATGTCATCATAAGTAAAACCTACGCGACTAGCTAAACCGGATATAGTTAAACGCGCTACCCCAACGTATTGAGGTTTTGCTGGAACTCTTATTTCTACATAATCGAAAGGTCTCATGACTCGCTACCACCTTTATCATCTGTTTCAATATCCATAATTTCACCAAGACCCGTAATATCAAATAATCTTTTTAGACGCGGTGATAATCCCGTTAATTTCACATGACCTTCGTTTGCATTCACATTTTTGAAGAATGCCACGATAACACCTAATCCAGTACTGTCCATATACGAAACATCTGACATGTTAAGTTCAGCTTGCAAACCTTTTTTTAACTCTACTGCTGATAATTTTTCTCTAAGCATTGGTGCTGTAAATGCATCAATCTCACCGCTAATAAATCCTTTTACTAAATCATTATCATTTTTAAATACAACTTGAATATTCATCTAATTGACACCCCGTCCATCTATATATACATCTAAATTCCTATAACTTACAATACCACTCACTTACAAGTTTCAAACATTGGAATCCGTTTTTTTATAAATTACTAGCGTAAAATCATCACGCAGTTCAAAATCCTGCATTTTTTCCAACTCTTTATAGACAGTATCTACTATGACTTGTGCAGGTTTATCTCGCAAAGAACTGATTAGAGACAAAATGATGTCTTGTTCAATAAAACCTTCTTCGGTTCTACATTCCGTCACACCATCCGTCATCATGACAACTAAATCACCGGTCTTCAAGGTAATATCATGTTGATTGTATGTGACATTAGGAACTACACCTAATAGCAATCCTTTAGCATGCAATTCCGAAAAAGTTTCGGTTGCTGAGTCGAAAAAAAGAGCAGGTTCATGACCTGCAGATGCATATGTAAAGACCGAGTTTGTTACATTATATCTGCCATAAAACATAGAAATGAACATATCATCATCTACACTTTTTTCAACGATACGGTTAATTACATCTAAAACGATTGCAGGATCAGTATGTGAATCTTGAAGACTATCCATCCCATACTTAACCATAGACATGCACAGAGCTGCCGGAATACCTTTACCAATAACATCGGCAACGGCTACTCCAGCATATTCAGAGTTATCACTTAAGAAGTAAATATAATCCCCATTCATTTGTCTAGCTGGGACAGATATCATCCCAATTTCTAGTCCATTTATCGTGGGAACAGTTGTCTTTAATAATGTTTTTTGAACATTAGCTGCTAAATCCATTTCCACCTTCATCTCTTCTTGACGTTGAAGAAGGCTTTGATGTTCTTTAAGAGCCAGACCATAACGAATCATCATTTCAATTAACAAATCAAATGAATGCCAAACATTCACTGGTAATTCAGGTTGCATTTCCTCTAAAGCGGCTTTGTGAATACTGATCACGTCTTCAGGGGCAATGTTTTTTTGAATCAATTGACGGCTGAAATTTTGACCCGCATATAAGTTTTGCTCTGTTTGCCGCATAACATATTGACGCATGATTTCTTTATATTGCCGTTCAATTTCTTGAGGCATTTAAGCAAAACCTCCCTACCTAATCCATTTTGTCGCTTTAATAACCGTTCCTTCACCTAGAACAGTTTCCACTTTGAAATCGTCCATTAAACGTTTAACTCCTGGCATTCCAGCTCCTAAACCGCCTGAAGTAGAGAATCCATCCTCCATCACTTTTCGAACATCGGGTATCCCCGGCCCTTCATCTGATGCGATGATAGTGATTCCAAACAAACCGCCTTCTGTTATACGTTCAATTTCAATTTTCCCTTTTCCCGCATATAAGTAAATATTACGAGCGAGTTCACTAATTGCTGTTGTGATACGCGCTTGGTCGACTGTGCCAAATCCAACTTCTTTTGCCTCATTTCGCCCAAGTTGTCTTGCAGCAACAATATCCCACTCCGTTAAAATTTCTACAGAAGACTGATAACCCATTTCTAGGCCTCCAATTCTTGTTGGAGTTTTTCAAGACCATTTTCTAAGTCTAAAGCCGTCATTACATCTTCTAGTCTAATTCCTAATTCAATGAGTGTAATGGCTACTGCTGGTTGAATCCCAGTAATTACAACTTTCGCCCCCATTAAGCCAGACATAGCAATGACGTCTCCTAATACTTTAGCGATAAATGAGTCTATGAAGTCAATCGGTGTTAAGTCAATGACAACACCTCTAGCACTAGTTTCATGCATTTTAGTTAATAAATCCTCTTGAAATTGGAGAGCTGTTTGATCATCCAATTCCCATTGAATAGATACGATAAGTACATCTTTTAATTTAAGTATGGGAATGCGTAAATTCAATCTTCTTCCACCTCCACGATTTGACGATTAGTCCAAGCTAAAGCTTGTTCAACTCCACGTTGTAATGTGCTAGTTGTTGTGAAATCTTTTAAGTTAATACCTAGAGTTACGATTGTTTGCGCAATTTCAGGTCTGATACCAACTAACATACATTTCGCTCCAACTAATCGAACAGCATCTGCTGCTTGAATAATATGATGAGCAACCATAGTGTCAACAACAGGTACCCCTGTAATATCTAGTAGTACTACTTCGGCACGATGCTTAACAACACCTTCTAATAAGTTTTCCATTATTAGTTTTGCTCGCTCTGTATCGATTGTACCAACTAAAGGCATAACCGAAATTTTATCGAACACTGGGATTAATGACGCTGAAAGTTCTTGTAACGCAATTTTTTGCAACTGAACAGTTCGCTCCCAAGTTTTTGCGTATGTTTCAACGATTCCGTCTCGCATTGGTGTAATCCAAGCAGCGAAAGTCATCACATATTCTTTCATGTTTTCTTCTCTAATCGTTCCATTCTCTTCAAGCATGGTATAGACCACTGTTGTAAAATGTGTAATTGCTTTCATAACAAATGAAATCGACCAACCGAAACGGACAACTTTGTTGGTAAAATCTTTTAATCGATTTTCATAATTTGATTCGCCTTCATAAAGGTTTGAAATCATTAACTCCGCAAATTCGCGGCTCGTTTTATCGATTACGTCTTGCGACATGATTTGGAAGAATCGTTCTTCTGAATCATCTTTCATCATCTCTTGCCATCTTGATATGATTTCTTCTAAATTATCTTGAATGAATGTAGCCATCTGTTTATTCATCTAGTTCCAAAAGCCTCCCCGTGACAAATTTATATCTATTTTATATTGTATAGGAAAAATGAAAAGTACACACGTTTTTTAATCCGATGTAAAAAAACACCATACGGTAGACAGTCCGTTTGGTGTTTTTTAGGGTTATGTATGATTAAAATTTAACAAGGCCCAGACTTATTTCTAGCGCCTCATCGACCGCATCCATCAAGACATCATCTAATTGTGTAATTTTATCAGTTAGTCGCGACTTATCAATCGTTCGCAATTGTTCGAGCAAAATAACGGAATCCCGTTCAAACCCATACTTTTTAGCATTGATTTCTACATGCGTTGGTAACTTTGCTTTTTGAATTTGCGCCGTGATTGCCGCAATGATGATTGTTGGGCTGAACCGATTTCCAATATCGTTCTGTATCACCAAAACGGGTCGAGTTCCACCTTGCTCAGAACCGACCACAGGCGATAGATCAGCAAAAAAAACGTCACCGCGTTTTACGTTCAAATTTTCATCCTCCGCTTACGAGACGCTCCACAGTATGCTCCGCTTCGTATTCCAAATGCAAGCATTCACTTGCGATGGATAAGTTAATATGCGACATCTCGACGTAGCCTTTAATCATGGCTTCTCGTATAAGATTTGGTTGAAGATGCTTACTTGTTCTTTTTGTGGAAATATAAACAAACTCTCCTGGCTCAGCCAGTTGTTGCTCTTTCTGCTCTACAAGATTGCGCACAATTTGTCTAGGAAGCTTAACTACAACTTCCTTTGTCTCTTTTTTCTCATTCACAGCTAACACCTCCGACAAAACCCGTCCCTCTTTTCAATACTTTTTTATCTTACCATTACAAAACGACAATGAGAAGACAAATAAGGAAAATATCTGACAATATTTTTTAGTTACGTCGGATGGTGTCGAAATTCAAGGAATATATACCCGAGGTACTCGTTCAGTGATGATACAAGGGACCTCGTAGGATATGGTGTTTAGTTTTTCTGCCCATTCTTCTACATGAATTATTTCGTTGCCTTGTCTGCCTAAAAGAACTACTTTTTCTCCGATTGGGACTTCTTCATCTAAACGAATCATACATTGATCCATACAAATCCGACCGACAATCGGCACTCTTTTTCCACCAATTAAAACTTCTTGCCCACTTAGTCCCCTTAACAGTCCGTCTGCATATCCTATAGGTAAGGTAGCAATCCATTCACTTTGTTGCGTACGATAGGTTGCACCGTAACTGATAGCTGTAGCTTCAGGCACACGTTTAATAAATGCAACTTCTGTATGCAAGGACATAGCAGGTGTTAAAGGAAACGGCAAAATCTCACTGACATATGCTGAAGGTGACAATCCATATAAAGAGATGCCGAAGCGAACTCCATCAAATAATGATTCATTCCGAATGAGTGCAGCTGCGCTATTGGCGGCATGTACCACTCTCGGCTTTTCATTAAATAACCGAAGAAAATTCTTGAATTTCGACATTTGTTCTTTATAATGACTTTGATCTTCCTCATCCGCAGTTGAAAAATGCGTGAATACGCCATCAAGTTCAATATCATCTCGTTGATGAATTAGTTGAATGATGGATTGTAAATGATTTTTGGAATAAATCCCTAAACGCCCCATTCCAGTATCCAGTTTTAAATGGATCTTCAGACGATGAGATAGAGGCGGGATTTGGTTCATCCACATTTCATCAAATACTGTAACCATGATATATAATTCAGCTGCGACATTAGCAAATGTTGGAGGAGATGCCCCCATTACAAGAAGAGGCGATTCGATGCCCTCTTTTCGCAACCGAATCGCTTCATCTGGAGTTGCCACCGCAAGCATACTCGCTCCTGCCTCCATGGCGGCCTTGGAAACTTTTACAGCTCCATGACCGTAGGCATTCGCTTTTACAACCGCAATAATCTCTAATGGCTTGTTTATATGCGTTTGTAGGTTCAGTATATTCATTTTTATCGCATTCAAATCAATTGCTGCAAAAGTTGGTCTATAAAAATCCATATATATTCCTCATTTTCAGATGCGACGAGCTGCAACTATATTTATTTCAAATCTTGAGTGGTCATTGAACCAGCCACCATCATCATTTCTTCACGTGACATAGAGTCAGAAGCTAAATAGAATTGAACGCCATTTTGTTCCCACGTAATGGATTTATCCGTAATCGCACCAATCGCAAATCCTAAATCAGCAGGATCGCCTGGAGCAGTAACTGGCAACAGTGCACCATCCACGAAACTAACTGGAGATTGAATAATCGTAAACTCTTTGTCTCCACCGTACGTTAAAATGACGCGATCTTTATTTTCGTTTTTCATTATTTTTTCATCTATCATTGTTACACTTTCCCATGGTATTGATGGGTAGTGTGTTTCAAACGTCGTTTTTGGTTCGACCTTCGCTGTTTCATTGTCATCATTTACATCAGTTGGACTGTCTGCTTTATATTCTGAAGCGCTTCTAGAAGTTCCTAAAGTAATCTTATCAAAAGTAATTAAAATTTGTTCTTCTTTTTGATCGTTCAAAATAGAAACTTTTGTTGGCAACAATGTTTTTTTGCTAATATGGATCTTTTGAGTTGGCAGCATTTTTTGGTGACTATTTCTTGTTTTCGTTTCAAATACATAAGAAGTTTTATTTTCCGTCATGACAGCTGCCTTATCTTCTTTGATGTCTTTAGCAAGGGAGCCAATTAAATATGCTTGGCTATTTTTTTCTGGCCATTCACTTTGAAACTTATAGGTTTTCCCTAAGGAAGGCGTTGTAACAAAGACTCCCTCTTTGTTTCGCACAATCGTTTGAGACATTTCTTCTCCAGATTGAGTCACTTTCACTCGATATAAATCTGGTTTCGTGTGCCATACATCCACTTCATAGAGACGTGGTTCGGACCCAGTTTTAATCTCCATTTTTGCATCGAGCTCATATCCTTTAGTGTCTACCCATTTGTTGCTAAGCTTTTTCAAAACATCCTCTTTGGAATCTGCACCACAAGCGGCTAATACAAACATCATCATCAATAACAAAATTCCTGCGGTTAAACGGCTGCGCACATCGGTTCATCCTTTCTCTTTTCGGTCCGTTGAGACATCTTATGAGAAAGGGACAGGGATTATTCAACCAAAACAACTTGAGCGGCAGCGAATTGTTTTGTATGTGTGATACTTACAAATCCGTTCACTTCATTTTCTTTAAAATAAAGTACAGGTTTGCCTAATTCATCCGGTAATATTTCGATATCTTGAAAGCTACAATCCTTACCTATACCAGTTCCTAAAGCTTTCGCGAAAGCTTCTTTAGCTGCAAACCTGCCTGCTAAAAATTCGATTTGTCGATGTTTAGTTAAAGAAGAAATTTTTTTTATTTCTTTGTGAGTTAAAATTCGTTCCACAAATTTTGGGGTACGTGTATGAATGGTCCGTATTTTTTCTATTTCTGTCACATCTAATCCTATTCCAGTAATCATTACAGACTTCTCCTTTCAAAATAACTGAATTAAACGGTATAATACTATTCATACAAATAAGAGGTGGATACATGTTTACTAGAAGAGAAAATTTAAAACAATACATGCAATTTTATCCTGTGGTTTCCATACTAATTGCTTTGAATATCATGATCTATGTATTAACGATTTTGCCTATCATTGGTGATTTTGTATTTTACTTTGGCCTTGGTTCAAATGCTTTAATTTCTGAGGGTGAATGGTGGAGATTTGTTACGCCAATGTTTTTACATGGCGGGTTACTCCATTTGTTATTTAATATGTTTTCATTGTATTTATTCGGACCTGAACTTGAAAAATTAGCTGGTAAAGTGCGCTTCCTTACGATTTACTTTATGGCAGGATTGTTTGGCACAATGGTCACGTTTTTATTGCAAGACCTAGCTTATAATCATGTAGGTGCAAGTGGAGCGATTTACGGTATTTTCGGTGCCTTCGCAGCATTGGTTTATTATGCGAGAAATACGATGCCTCAATTAAAAGGTATTATCGTTCCAATTATCGTTATCAGTGTTATTATGACATTTTTACAGCCAAACATAAATATTACCGCCCATTTAACTGGATTAGTTGTCGGGTTTTTAATTGGTTTAAGCTACTTCCATCCTAAACGAATCATTAGTTGGAAAATGAGAAAGAAATAAGGGATTGTAATTTGTCTAATGAGAGATTAAAAAAGTCGTATAAAAAGGTGTCCTCAAAGTAAATTTTCATTACTTTTGGGACACCTTTTTACTTACTTATTTTTCGGTTCATACCAAGTCATGATTTGTTCAGCATCTTCTAAGTTTAAATGCTCTACTTTAGCGGTAGCACCTAATAATCCAGATTTGATGGTTGTTTCTACTGATGCCAAATCACGTCTTCTTTGAAATGGACTTTGTTTGATTTCAAATTTTTGCATTCGTTTTTTCTCTAAAATAAACGTATACAAACTTATTCCTCGATAACGCAAGGACAGTTGATTACCCAAAATCGAAAATGCTGCAGAACGATGTTGCCAAATACCAACAAACATCATGATTGGAACGAGAAGCAATGAAAGTAACCCATATGGATAGTAAAAATAGCTGACGGCACCAATTACAGGAACCATCCATATGAAATCAATTCGATAGTAGAACGGCTTCGCTTTTGCGGGTGAAGCAATCCAAGAATGATTTACCTCTACATTAGGGAAAAGTTCTTCGATATATTTTTTCACTTCACTCTTTTTAATTAACGGAAATAAACGAATCTTTTGGTCCTTTTCAGAAAGAGAACCTCCTGCACTTTCCACAGTGACTGTGCAGTAACCAAATAACTGTCGGAGAGGATTTTCTACGATTTGTATTCCTTGAACGCGTCCAAGTGGAATCGTGATTTTTTTCTTCTCTAGTAATCCTCGAGTTAAAACGATTTGGTCATCTTCTTGCCATATTGTAAATTGATGATAATTTAATGTTGTTAAAACCACTGATAATATCCATGTAATGAACAGAAAGACAAAGACACTAAGCGCGACCATTAAGATGCCAAATTTTAAAAACACAACTACTTCGTCATAAATACGTTCATAAGGAATTAGTTCCGAGAATTGAGAAACAAATACCGCTAAACCTGATAGTACAACCCCGATACCTCCAGAAGTTGTAGCTAAAACTAGCAATTCTTTACTAGTCATTTGATAAACTTTCTTCGTTTTAATTGTAGATTCTTCCAAAGATATATCCTCTTCAACTAATTGTGCTTCGGTTAATTTAGATGAAGATTTTCTTCTTTTGGCATCGGCTAACTCTTTTTCAATCCGACTTGCTGCACTTTTTGTAATTGCTGTCAGTTCAGCTTCAGCTTCATCAGAAACACCAGAACCCGCAGTTTCTATTTTTAATTTAACTAATTTAAACGGGCGATGAAAGATACCCTCCGTATAATTGACACTTTGAATACGCTCAAACGGAATATATCTTTTCTTTTTCACAAATAGACCATACTCAATACGAAGTTCGTCGTCCTCAAACCAATAAACAAAACGCTTCCATTTGATAATTCCGCTTGTTAAAACGAGCGTTAAAACAAGAGCACCAATTATATATGGGATATAACTTGTCCATCCCCCTTCCCCTCCGCCTTGAAAACCATTTGCTACAAAAACAATGACGAATGGGAAAATTAAGTCCTTCAACCCTTTAACAAAATTAATGACGGCAGAGATGGGATGAAGTTTAAAACGCTCATCAGACATCATCTTCAGCCACCCTTGCCAAGGTAGAGATTCGAGATCTAAGTTCATCTGCCTCGGCCGTTACTAAAGCAGGAATCGTATGACTTGTCGCAGCAGTAGAAATCGTAATAGATGCTAGGTCGTGTTTCCTTAAAATTGGACCTTGTTCCGTATCAACATGTTGAACTCGAACCATCGGAACCAACGTCCGTTTCACCACAAATAGCCCATGCTGCAATTCAATTTCTTCTTCTCTCACTTCATATCTCCAACGCAACCATCTCAGCTTTGGGAATAAATAAATGAATATGTATCCATATACTACGGGAATCACAATACTTACTATGTAAATCCACATCGGTCCTTCAAGCCACCAATTTAATGCACTCGCACCGATCGCTAAAAGAACAATAATGACAGTGTGCATGACACCGTATATCCTCCACACTTTTAACCCTTTAACTGAAATTCGATTGACGGGCTCATTTCTCATTCAAACACCTTCTTTCTCTATGCATACGATATTACAGGAAAAATGTTTCATTATAAATGTGATTGGGATATTTCTTGGAAATTATGTAACGTGTAAACACTTTTTGGAAAGCTTGCTCTTTCGTTTGACTATCTTGCTCTTTCAGTAGACGATCTTTCTCTCTCACATTGATATCTTTCACTCAATTTCATGTTCCATGCACTTTTACCCAATTATTTACCAATAATCCATGTGAATTTAGATTAACTTGATTGAAATAGACAGTGGTTCCCTATTTCTTTCGCTTTCCGCGGACGAAACGCAAGCTCCTCGGCTCATCTGTCTTTGACAACTGAGCGTGTGGGGTCTCGGTCTCGCGTGTTCGTTTTTCCGCAGGAGTCTTCAGAAATAGCCAACCACTGCTTATTTAAGTAATTATTAAGTAGACATGTCGCTAAATTAATTTGTAGTTGGAAGTTATAAAAGCAAAATTGTTAATCCTTATATGAGTAAAATGCACATTATTTTATCTATATGTACACCGACTTCAGTTGATTGAAATGGAGGAGGCGACTCCTGGGGGATTAGCAAGAGCTGATGACCCTGGAGCGGATTTTAAAAGAACAAAGACTAAAAACGCCACGTCCTGTGGCAACGTCTTTGAAACCAACATCCTGTTGGCCTCCCCCGGAAAGCGACCGCCGAAATGAAAATCAACATTATTTTGGCACTTGTTATGTTTTTTCTCAAAAAAAAAAAAAAATACCACAGTCGATTAGGACTGTGGTATTTGAAATTTAATTTAGCTTTCACGACGTGAAGATGTACGTGGACGTCCACCTTTGCTCGTACCTTGAGATGATGAAGAACCATCACGAGGACCGCTGCTGCGACGTGATCCACTACGATCATAACCGCGACTAGAAGAACCTGATGAACTACGTCCACCACCACCACTGCGATTGCCTTTATAGCCTCCGCGACCGCCGCCGCCCTCTTTACGAGATGGCAATGGGCGTTCTTCAGAAATTGAAACTGGTGTATCACTTGGCTCACGAGTCATTGATTTTAATGCTGCTGCAATAATATCAACCGCTTCATGTTTTTCAAGTAATTCCGTTGCGAATGAACGGTAATCACCAATATTGTTTTTGCTAACCATTTCAGAAAGTGACTCAACAGCTAGACGTTGTTGACCAACTAGAGCCTCATCAGAACTTGGTGGGCGTAATGGTGACATACGTTTTTTCGTTGTTTCTTCAACGATACGTAGGTAACCCATTTCACGTGGAGTAACAAAAGTTACTGCCACACCACTTTTACCAGCACGACCAGTACGACCGATACGGTGAACATAGCTTTCTGGATCTTGTGGGATATCGTAGTTATAAACATGAGTAACGCCTGTAATATCAAGTCCACGTGCAGCTACGTCAGTAGCAACTAGGATGTCAATTTTGTTTTCTTTAAATTGTTTTAATACTGACATACGCTTCGCTTGGCTTAAATCACCATGAATACCTTCAGCAATATAACCACGGATGCTTAATGCATGCGATAATTCATCAACGCGGCGTTTCGTACGACCAAAGATGATCGCTAATTCCGGTTGGTGAACATTAATTACGCGAGACAAGATATCGAATTTTTCACGCTCATGCGATTTAACGAAAAATTGCTCGATATTCTCAACTGTTACTTCTTTTGACTGGATTTTTACAATTTCAGGGTTTTTCATGAATTTCTCTGCAATTTTTTGGATTGGTTTAGGCATAGTTGCTGAGAATAACAACGTTTGACGTTCAGCCGGAACACTCTCCATAATTGTGTTGATGTCTTCAATGAAGCCCATGTTTAACATTTCATCCGCTTCATCTAAAATAAGCGTTTGAACATTATCCAATTTCAAAGTACGACGGTTAATATGGTCTAAAAGACGACCAGGTGTACCAACGATGATATGTGGATTGTTTTTCAATGCACGGATTTGACGTCCAATTTCTTGGCCACCGTAAACTGATAAAATTTTCACACGTTTGTCTTGACCGATTCGGTAAACTTCTTCCGAAACTTGAATCGCTAATTCACGAGTTGGTGCGATAATTAGACCTTGGATGTTATTGTTTTTTGGGTCAATTTTTTCGATTAATGGAATACCAAACGCAGCTGTTTTACCAGTACCCGTTTGAGCTTGACCGATAATGTCGCGGCCTTCCATACCGAATTTAATTGTACCTTCTTGAATTGGTGTTGCTTCTTCAAAACCCATACGTTTTACGGATTTTAATGTTGATGCACTAATATTTAATTCTGAAAAATTTGTCAAAATTTAATCTCCTTTTTCTTTACATTTGACAAATGGTTACATTTCAGATGAAGTTGCGGCAAATTCGAGCCTATACGAGGAACGTTTCCGTTACTTAAAATTCTCTGTAGTTTAATCAGAGGGGACTTATATTTAAAGGAAAGCCCGGTCTTTTGCCGAGCGGTTCGATCAGAGGGAAGCATGTTGGAAAACGTAAATATCACGTTTTCGAAAGCGGCCAGTTTAACATCCATTAAACGAGCGTTTAATGGGTTTAGGTGCGACTCGCAGTTTTGATAATCTTAACAAAACATCCTACCCTTAAAAATTGAACAAACCGTTATGTTCAAAAAAAAGTCCTCTTCAACAAGCGAAGAGACTTTACAAAATGTATCCATTGCTCTAAACACTTTAACATGATTTGCCACCATATGCAATTAATCAGCCACAGTCACAATTATTAGTTTTCTCTTGGGGTTGTAGAAATAACATCACACGTTCGAACCAATCTTCACAGTCGTCGCTATAACAAATATGATGTTTTCCGCTTTCAGAAATAATCAATTCTTTTTCAGTGCTCCCTAGATTGTCGAATAAGTATTCCGCTGTCGCAAATGGTACAATGCCATCCTTTCGACCTTGAACAATACATACTGGTGTTTTAATGGAGGCATAATAAGGCTCGACCATTTTTACAATTCGTAAAAATTCAATCGTTGCTTTAAGTGGGGTGTGGGTCAGTTTATATTCATATAAATGATAAAATGTATTTGTCGCTAGCTTTCGGTGTAACATGTCAGTCATGATTTCTTTGACATCTTCTAATAGTTGTCCACCACTTATATATTTTGCAGCTGCACTTAATAACACCACACGGTCCACTTTATAACGCTGTGCTAAATATAAGGCGATTAATCCTCCCATAGAGAAGCCTACAATAACGACTCGATCCACTTCTTTTTGTAATAAACGAAGTGCTTGCTCAGCCTCCATCATCCAATTCTCAGCTGTCATTTTTTTCAAAGAAAGTGTAGGACCATGACCGGGCAACGTCGGTGTTTTGACAACCCAGTCTGTTTTTAGATTGAGGAAATCGACAAATGGTTGAACTTCGTACGGACCACCAGTAAAACCATGTATGCACAACACTCCTGTTTTCATCTCCTACACCTCTTCTCAACTAGTATGATTCATTCTTTCATAAACCATGTGTTCAAATTTCTTTAAAAGGTTCAATCACTTTTTCTAATGCCATGCCTCGAGACCCTTTAACTAGAATCATGCTATTTGACGACGTTTCTTCACGTAATTTTTGAATAATTGGTTCGTAATCCGACTCTGACCACAACAACCGATCTTCTGGCCAGTCACGTTGTAACTCTTTATATAAGTGCTTCATTCTAGATCCATATAAACAAATTCCTTGAATTGATTCTATAGGAAGGAACTTAGCTACTTCTTGATGGAATTGCTTTTCATTGTCACCTAGTTCCAACATATCTCCAAGTACAACCCACTTCTCTGGGCGAATTTTAGAATCCGTTAAAAATTCTAAAGCTGCTTTCATTGAAGTTGGAGCAGCGTTATAGGCATCATTAATAAACAGTGCTTCATTAGACGCTGGAATAACTTGCATCCGCATGTCTGTTAAAGACACTTGCGCTAGCGATTGATGAATCTGCTCACCACTCAGCCCCGCTTCATGGGCAATCAATATCGCGACTAAAGCATTCTTCACTTGATGTTTTCCTAGCACAGGAATGGAATACGAACCTGTCAGCAATCCTTTCACATCAAACTGACTGCCTTTTTCTGTTGCTTGTATATTTAAAGCAGAAAGAGCATTCGTTTGTTCATATCCAAAGGAAACGGCGTCTCCATTAAATGCTTTGACAAATGGCTCCAATAAAGGCTCATCTCCATCAAAGAAAAGCTTGCCACCCGATTGAAGACCTTCCACTATTTCAAACTTAGCTTTTGCAATTCCAGACCTTGAACCCAAATCTTGCATATGGGCTTCCCCAATATTCGTAATGACAACATAATGAGGTTCAGCTAAAAGGGATAAGAACTCAATTTCTCCATAGCCACTCATACCCATTTCTAATACGGCAAATTCAGTCTCTTCGTCTAAATCTAAAATCGTTAAAGGTAAGCCTAAATTATTATTAAAATTACCCGCTGTTTTTTGAACGCGGAAAAATGGAGACAATACACCCGCTACTAAATCCTTTGTGGACGTTTTTCCATTTGACCCTGTAATTCCAATGAAAGTCGCTTGATGTTCCGAGCGATATAATCGAGCCATTTGTTGCAATGCTTTTTCGCAATCTTCTACTAAAATAATAGGTAGATCGCTAGGCGGATTGGGCTCATCCATTTGCCAAAGAGCTGCAGAAGCTCCTTGACTAAAGGCTTGTTGCACATATTGGTGGCCATTTACACTTTCCCCTTTAAAAGGAATGAATAAGTCACCTGGTTGAAGCGTTTTGGTATTAATGGATACTCCCGTTACGATCACGGCTAAATTTTGATCTAAATCTTTATCTAACCACTTAGCTATTTGACTTAATTGTTTTTTCATTTATTCCACACTCAATCCATTTTGTATTGAAGCTGTTGTTTTTCAGCGTGACGCTCAATTGCCAATTCGATTAATTGATTAATTAATTCCGGATAACTTACACCCGTATGCTGCCATAGAAGCGGGAACATGCTAAACGGAGTAAATCCAGGAAGTGTATTCACTTCATTAATTAATACTTCATGATCATCCGTCACAAAGAAATCTGCACGAACTAAGCCAGCACAATCTAATACTTTAAATGCTTTAATCGCCATATCTTCCATTGTCTTTTCGATGTCTGTAGAAATCTCTGCAGGAATAATCATCGCTGTATTGCCGTCTTTGTATTTCGCTTGATAGTCATAGAAATCTTTCAATGGTTTGATTTCACCAGCCACCGAACATTTAGGCTCGTCGTTACCAAGAACGCCCATTTCGATTTCACGCGCTTTAATGCCTTGCTCTACGACAATTTTACGATCATATTTCAAAGCAAAATTCACGGCTTCAATAAACTCTTCACGATTCGTCGCTTTACTAATTCCAACACTTGAACCTAAGTTAGCTGGTTTAACAAAAACTGGCCATTTTAAAGTTTGTTCTACATCATCAAGCCATTTCTGTTGATTATTTTGCCATTCTCTTCGAATAAAATGCACATAAGGTACTTGTTTTAAGCCAACTTGTGCAAATAGTTGCTTCATGACAACTTTGTCCATTCCAGCAGCTGAAGCTAAAACACCATTTCCGATATAAGGAAGGTTTAATACTTCTAGCAATCCTTGCACGGTCCCGTCTTCTCCATTTGGTCCGTGAAGAACTGGGAAGATCACATCTAAAGTGGATTCTTCATCAGTTGAATGTGAATCACTGATTAAAAAGTTCGTAATATTATTTGATAACTCTTCATCCGTTGAACTTTCAATTTGCAATTGTTCAATAGACTCGACAGGAGCTTGAAGTTCTAGGCCTTTTCTCCATTCGCCTTCTTGCGTGATGTAGATGGGGTACACTTCGTATTCACTAAAATTTAACGCTTGCGTAACTGCACGTGCAGTCGACAGCGACACTTCATGTTCTGCTGATTTACCACCGTATAATAAGCCAATTCTCTTTTTCATCTATATACCTCCAGTTGTTGGATACGTTAAGTTTATCACGAACTAACCATACCCATGAATTGAAATTAAAAAACAATCCCTTGCACTAATTTATGCAAGAGATTGTAGGTGGAAACGTATAGTCTCCTCTGGACGTTCCCCTAAAATCGAGGTTAATTCGTCCCATACTTCATCAGGAAAGACATTTTCCGGTAATAGACGCACTTCAACTTCATAAATAGATTTAGGTTTTTCTTGTTTATATAAAGATATAAGAACACCTTCTTTTAATAACGGACGCAAGGCCTTAACATCTTCGACTGTCATAATAGGAAAGCTTTGTTTTGTTTTGCGTCTCCAAAAAGCAGAACCTTTTTCTTTATCTTTCACATAATTGTTCATAACATTTACAACCAGCTCTTCAGAATCGACTAATTCTCTAAAATAAATTTTTGTCATACTCTCTTCTTCATTCGCCAAATAAACAAAGCGATTTTGAAGCTGATAATAAAATGGTGGTCGAATTGCTTCTTTCTTGTGACCCATATATAAAAGTTCAGCTTGTTCCTGTGGCGTTAATGTGTTCAATTTACGTTCTTCCGCAAAATCAATAAATCTCAAATCGGTTGGGGAATCGAAAAATTTTTTGAGAAATGAACGGATTTCATCAGCAGGAACAAACTCTAATTGTGTATGCATATTAAATGATCCATCTTCGTACTGGTGTTTCAGGAGCAATAAATTCTGCATGGGACCTGCAGATAAGACAAACTGGTCCAGTGTCAATCCACTGAATATAACGAATTGGTCTGTCTCATTCATATGTATAAAAATATGGTGAATATAATCTTCTGCATCACGTGCTTTTTTCACCATGATCATCACTCCATTTCTCCCTTTATTATAAGCAGTCTTTATGAAGAATGAAACATTTGAGCGAAAGATTCGTCATGACTAACTGCACAAGCAAATCAGATGAAGTTACGGTATAATGAAACAACAAATTGACTTCAATTAGAAATTTAGGTGACATATATGGAAACAAAGAAAAGTTTTGCGGACCGATTTGACTGGACGCTCGCTTTTATCTTATTTTTATTTTTAATCGTAAGCTTATTCGCCATCTCTTCAGCACAAACAACTGGACAATATGGGATGAACTTTATTCCTAGACAAGCATTTTGGTATGTAGTTGGTGCTGTCATTATTGGGTTTGCAATGTTTTTCGAACCCGAACAATATAAGAAAATGTCGTGGGGTCTTTACGCAGTAGGGATTTTCTTGCTGATCATTTTAATCTTTATGCCTGAAGGAAAAGGACAAATTGGTGAATTACGTGGTGGAGCAAAAAGCTGGTTCCACTTGCCTGGTCTTGGTAGTATACAGCCTTCCGAATTCATGAAAACCTTTTTCATTTTAACAGCAGCACGCTTGATCAGTTCTCATCATGAAAAATTCCCGATGAAATCACTTAAAACGGACTTACTTCTTCTCGGCAAAATTGTTGCGACTGCTGTTTTCCCGTTGATTTTCATCATGCAACAACCCGATTTAGGTACATCTCTTGTATTTATTGCCATCACCGCTGCCTTAATTATAGTTGGCGGTATTACTTGGAAACTTATATTACCTATTTTTGCAGGTACTGCGATTGTGGGTGGATTCCTTTTATGGATGGCTGTCTTTATGCAAGAATTTTTACAAGATAAATTCGGCTTTAAGCCCTATCAGTTTGGACGAGTCTATTCATGGTTAGATCCCGAATCTTACGCATCTGCTGAAGGTTATCATTTAATCAATTCTTTAAACGCCATTGGCTCTGGTGAAATCTTCGGAAAAGGTTTTCAAAATAGAGAAGTTTATATTCCAGAAAATCATACTGATTTCATCTTTAGTGTAATCGGCGAAGAATATGGGTTTATCGGCGCAAGTATCGTCGTCAGTTTATTTTTCCTATTAATCTATCACTTAACGAAAATAACGTTACAGTTAAAAGATCCATTTTCCACCTATGTTTGTGCAGGTATTATCGCCATGGTCACTTTCCACGTGTTCCAAAACATCGGGATGACGATTCAATTGTTACCAATCACAGGGATTCCGCTTCCGTTCATTAGTTACGGAGGAAGTTCTCTAATGGGAAATATGTTGGCGTTAGGACTTGTATTTAGTATGAAATTCCATCACCGAACGTATATGTTTGGTTCAGATGACGATGAGTAAAATTGAATAAGGCTGTCCAGACATTCAGTAATACTTGAATGTCTGGTCGGCTTTTTTTATTCCATAAAACAAATTTGATGACAATAAAACACGCACATATGGGCTTTGGTTTTAGATTGGTTTAATTTTTTGCATAAAAAAATACTGTTAAGTTTTCGTTTTCTTAACGACTACTGAACAGTACTGATTTCTATTCACTTTTGAATTTAACCTTGAGACTGTGGTGATTGCGCTGGTGGTGCAAGTGCTTTCAGCATTTCTAGGCGAGATTTGGTCATTGTCACGGAAACGCCTAGTTTAGACAAATTGGAAACGATTCTTTTCAAATCTACTTCTTTCGCCATTCAATCCACCTCTACCTTTCCTCTGCTTTATTTAACGCATCAAATTCAAAAAAGTTTCATTTAAATCGATTAAATTATTTGACTTTTATCTTTACGTCTATATAATAACACGATTTCACTCTTTTAAATCTTTCATTTATGTTACATATTTTAACCTAATGTAAACCATACTAAACGTTATTAAAGGAGGTTATTATGTGAAAATCGAAAATGTGATGACTCGAGACATTGTGACTTGCTCTCCAAACGATTTGGTACATGAAATCGCACAAAGCATGCGAGCCTTAGACATTGGCTGTATGCCAGTAATGGAACAACAACGAGTTATTGGTATGATTACTGACCGTGATATTGTAACAAGGGCTGTTGCTAAACCCGGACACCCTTATGTGAAAGATGTCATGACGAGAGAAGTCATTTCTGTTGGACCGAATGCAACTACTGAAGAAGCCGCAGAAATAATGGCGCAACATAAGATTCGACGTATTCCAGTCATCAAAAATGATCATCTCATCGGCTTCGTTGCACTTGCTGATATAGCCGTCCCTGGTGAAACTGCTGCTGATGCATCATTAGCTCTTCACCAAATTTCTGAACCTCGACATAACGAAGAACAATCTCCCGAAACTTATCACTAAGTTTCGGTTTTTTTATTGGCAAATCGGACTATGTTGCTTTTGACCACGTATAAATCCATCAAGAAAAGCCGTTTTACAACATTTTGAAAATAAATAATTTCTTTTGCTTTACATACCCCTAGGTGGTACATTATAGTAAAGAAAAGATCGGGAGGTACGTTGATATGACATCCCAAATACCTGAAGTTTCATTCATGAACGAACTCGAATCAGATCCATCTTGTAGAAAAAGTCACCATCCGGATTCCGTTAAAAAAGATTTAACGACTCGATTGAATCGAATTGAAGGACAAATTCGCGGAATTAAGGGTATGGTTGAAAAGGACATTTATTGTGATGACATCATTACACAATTGTCCGCTACTCAATCTGCTTTGAATAGTGTTGCTAAAGTTCTTTTAGATGGTCATTTAAAAGGCTGTGTGAAAGATCGTTTGGCTGCAGGAGATGTAGAAGTATTAGACGAATTACTTACAACCGTACAAAAATTAATGAGAAAATAAGAGGAGGAAACAAAAATGGTCGATCACGTAACGTTAAATGTAGAAGGTATGTCTTGTGGGCATTGTGTTAAATCAATCGAAAATAGTGTTACAGCAATCTCTGGTGTTGATAATGTTCAAGTTCATTTAGAAAATGGGACTGTGGATGTTGAGTTTAACAAAGATGTCGTAGCAATCGAACAAATTACAAGCACGATTGAAGAACAAGGTTATACAGTCGCAAACGAATAAAAGTACCAATAAAAAATGACAAGCTTGCACCCAAGATGGTTGCAAGCTTTGTTTTAACATTTTGCATACCCCATTACGGTATGTATAAGGAGGAATTAGTATGCCTGAAATTAAAAAAGATTTATCACTTACTGGAATGACCTGTTCAGCCTGTGCAAATCGAATCGAAAAAGGTCTTCAGAAAATGGAAGGCGTCACTTCCGCTTCTGTTAACTACGCGACAGAAAAAGCACATATTCAATATGATGATAAATTACTAACTTCACAGCAAGTGGAAGAAAAAGTAAGGTCCCTTGGTTATGACGTTGTCTCTGAAGAAATCGACTTACGAATCCAAGGAATGACTTGTGCTGCCTGTTCAACAAGAATTGAAAAAGGATTGAATCGATTCAATGGTGTATCTGTTGCCAACATTAATTTAGCACTGGAAACAGGTAAAGTTACGTTTAATCCTAATCAAACTTCTCCAAACGAAATTGTGAAGAAAATTCAAGACATGGGGTATGACGCAACATTCAAGCAAGATGACACTGCTGAAACTGTTGATTACAAGAAGGCTGATATTCAAAAGAAAACACGTTTATTCTGGATATCCGCAATATTATCTCTTCCTCTATTATGGACAATGGTTGGACATTTTTCTTTCACGTCTAATCTTTACGTACCCGAGGTATTAATGAATCCCTTTGTGCAATGGGCACTCGCAACACCTGTTCAGTTTTGGATCGGTTGGATTTTTTACAAAGGTGCTTATTATGCGCTGAAAAATAAGAGTGCCAATATGGATGTGTTAGTGGCACTTGGAACTTCTGCTGCTTATTTTTACAGTGTTTATTTAGTCATCCAAAGCTTGCAACACAATGAGTCTCATATGTTAGGCCTATATTTTGAAACAAGCGCTGTCTTGATTACGCTGATTTTATTAGGCAAAGTGTTTGAAGCTCGTGCCAAAGGACATTCGTCTGACGCAATAAAAAAACTAATGAATCTCCAACCAGCCATTGCTCTCGTTGAGCGTGACGGTTCAGTTGTCGAAATCGCAGTAGAACAAGTACAACCAAATGATGTATTAGTCATTAAACCAGGTGCATCTATCCCCGTTGATGGTGTCATTGTTTCTGGCTCTTCAGCTGTAGATGAGTCGATGTTAACAGGCGAAAGCTTGCCCGTTGAAAAAGGACCACAAGACGAAGTTTTTGCGGCTACAATCAATACAAATGGCGCACTTCGCATGACCGCAACTAAGGTTGGAAAAGAAACGGTTCTGTCATCGATTATCCGCGTAGTTGAAGAAGCACAAGGTTCGAAAGCGCCGATCCAAAGATTAGCTGACAGAATCTCAGGGATTTTTGTACCGATCGTTGTGGGTATTGCGGTCATCACCTTCATCAGCTGGTTCTTTGTTGTCGATCCTGGAAACTTTGCTGCAGCATTAGAAAGCACGATTGCTGTACTTGTTATCGCTTGTCCATGTGCTCTCGGTCTTGCTACTCCTACTTCGATAATGGCCGGCTCTGGTCGATCAGCAGAGTTAGGGATTTTATTCAAAACTGCGGAAGCAATGGAGAATACAAAATCGATTAATACGGTTGTTTTCGATAAAACTGGAACAATCACAAAAGGAAAACCTGAAGTAACTGATTTTGAAGTACTCGAATCCTTCGATCGTGAAATGCTGATCGGTTTAGCTGCAAGTGCAGAACAACTATCCGAACATCCAGTTGCTCATGCCATTACATTGTATGGACAAGAATTGAATTTACCTCTTGTTGAGAGCACATCCTTTAAAGCGATTCCTGGACATGGAATTGTGGCGACGGTTGATGCAAAAGAAGTCATCATGGGAACACGAAAACTTTTAATGGATCATTCAATTGATGTGTCGACGAAGTTAGACTTAGCTTCTACATTTGAAAACTTAGGTAAAACCGTGATGTATATGGTCGTTGACGGCGAACATGTAGCGACCATCGCAATTGCAGACCAAATCAAAGAAACGTCTAAAGAAGCGATTGCTTCCTTAAAAGAAATGGGCATTCATGTTGTGATGCTGACTGGAGATCAAGAAAATACGGCACAAGCCATTGCACAGCAAGTTGGTATTGAACATGTTGTGGCAGGTGTCTTACCTGCTAAAAAAGCAGATGTCATCTCATCTCTTCAAGCAGAAGGTCGTAAAGTGGCAATGGTCGGTGATGGCATTAATGATGCACCAGCATTAGTGGTTGCTGACGTTGGAATCGCGATGGGTACTGGAGCGGCGGTGGCAATGGACGCTGCGGATGTAACTCTAATGCAAGGAGATTTATTGCGAGTTGCGGATACACTTGAGATGAGCCGTCTTACGGTTCGAAACATTAAACAAAATCTCTTTTGGGCACTTGCGTATAATTCAGTAGGGATTCCTATTGCGGCTGCTGGACTACTAGCCCCTTGGATTGCTGGAGCGGCGATGGCGTTTAGTTCGGTATCGGTTGTACTGAATGCATTACGTCTTCAACGAGCAAAGAAATAGGAATAGTCATATGGAAGGAGCTTCTGCTTTGGCAGAGGCTTCTTTTATTGGAACATTGGCGAGTTGGTGGGCGACAATTTGGCGTTTGGTGATCATAATCTGGCGTTTGAGTCCGATATTCTGTAGCAACCTCTAAATAATTTGGCGTTACGGTCTGTTTTATTGGCGATAGATCCGCATTTATTGGCGTTCGCCTCATTTTTGAGGTTCAGCCACGACACACTCCCCCTCCCGCTAATAAACATTTCCCTCCGATTAAAGTTTTCTACCCCACCCTTGTTGTTTGAGAGCTTGTTTGCGAGTAAAATGAACATTAAGGTTATGAGTTGAGAAAGCAGGGTCTTTTATATGAAGAAAGCCATTTTGTTATTAATGTCCATACAGTTTTTTGTGTATTTAGGATTTGGCATTATCATTCCGATTTTGCCTGAAGTTATTTTAGATCAGGGATATAGCGAGGTACATGTGGGTGGTTTACTTACTATTTATGCGCTATCTTCCTTTTTTACAGCTCCGTTATGGGGTGCGTTATCTGATCGTACAGGCAGAAAGAGATTAATTTTAATCGGTTTAACCGGGTTTAGTATGAGTTTTATTATCTTTGCAGGATTTATTGAAACATTGCCAATGCTTTATGTATCCAGAATTGTTGGTGGTATTTTTTCTGGGGCTTTATATACGGCTGTTACTGGACTTGTTGCAGATATGACAACGGAAGAAGAACGCAATAAATATATGGGCTTGCTTGGTATGTCGATTGGATTAGGATTCATTTTTGGTCCTGCGATTGGTGGAATTCTAGGTGAATTTTCACTTCAATTGCCTTTCATCGCTTCTGCCGGGTTGACTTTGGCGTTGTTAGTTTACGCATCGATTATCTTAAAGGAACCTGAAACGCGTGGTGAAGCTAGAAAAAGAGCGATTGTTCCGAAAGGTGCCAGTCAATTATGGAAGTACCGAATCCGCTACTTGTTCCTTTTTTCGTTTATGGTTACCTTTTTACTGGCGGGCTTAGAAGCTACGTTCCAATTATTCCAAATCGATAAAATCTCCATTACTCCTCTCCAACTTGGATATTTGTTTATGGCGAGCGGATTAGTTGATGCCATCATTCAAGGTGGCGTTGTTCGTCGAGTGAAAAATGGACAAGAAACAAAGTGGATTATGGGTGCGCAAGTGGTTACAGCAATTGGTTTAGTCTTGTTGTTATTTACCGAAAGCTTATTGTGGGCTGGTTTTGCCCTAAGTGTGTTTACAGCGGGTAATGCACTTGCTCGAACAGTATTAGTATCTTTAACTACGAAAGAGTCTGGTGGGATGTATGGTACGGCTGCCGGAATGACGTACTCCATGGACAATATGGGACGGATTATCGGCCCACTGCTATTCACATGGATTTTCATCGTCAAGCCTGACCAGATTTACTTGCTATCGGCTATTTTAGCTATACTCTCAATCGGACTCATTGTTTTATTCCGAAAATCACACAAGTCATTAAAAAATGAAAATCCAGCTCCCTCGATTAACTGAGGAAGCTGGATGTTTTATTTTGATGCAATAACTGGTTCGACGATGTTCGCTTGAACCGATTTATCATTCATTTCTGGATGTGCTTTGCGAATAATAACTGGGCGTAGCATATACGCGACAGCTGCTATCATAATAACGCTTGAACTTATCAAAATATACTCCGCTGGCACGATATCAAATAGGAATCCGAATAATACCATTGCTAACGGAAGTAATGACATGGACATCGTTTCTAATAAACCAAAAACTCGTCCTCTGTACTCTTCGTCAATTCTTTTTTGCATCATAACTCCGATCGGCGTATTAACGAAAATTAAGCAAATCCCAAATGACAACATTAGGCCAATATAGAAACCAACAATCCCCATATACGGTAGCTCAATCATTAAAGGTAAAGTAGCTAATCCCATTAATAGCCCCATAATCAATATTCCTCTTTTCACTACCAGTAAAGGAAATTTGACTTCCTTCCGTGTAGATAAATAAATGGAGGTAATAAGCATTCCTACAGAAAGTGCTCCTTCGGTAATTCCAAAATGAGCGGATTCAACTTTTAATCCATCCACTAGAATATAAGCGTAACCCACTGTAAACGCTCCAAAGAAGAAGTTAATAACCAATGCAACCCAAACAACTACCTTCAATATTGGGTGTTGTTTTAAATACGTAATGCCAGCTTTCATGTTTTGAAGCATTGTTTCTTTCGTTTCTACTACTTCATCAGACACTACTTTTTTCGAGAATAAATTAAAATCCATTGTTGCTTCAAGGAGAACTGCAATAAAGTAACTCACCATAATAATAATTATGAACATCTCGATTGATACAAGGCCAAATAACAAACCTCCAACAGCTGGACCACCGATTGACGCAATTGACATCGACATTTGATTGAATGACATCGCTTTTTGAATTCGTTCTGAGTCAACTAAGTTAGCGATGGAAGAACTGAACGTTACACCTGCAAATAAAGAAGTAATGGAAAGAACAATTTCAGTAAGGTAAATGGCGATTAGAGATATGCCAACCGTCAAACTTACTGTCAATAAAGCGGCCACTGCTACAACACTACATATTTGGGCCACGATCACTATGGTTTTTTTCGAATATTTATCAGCTGCATAGCCAGCAAATGGAGCCAGAATTACCCTAGGCAAAATACTACAAATAAGAACGAGCGCGAAACTCGTTGCAGAACCAGTAATCGATAATATATAAAAACTTATTCCAAATGTAAAAACGCTAACTCCAAAAGTTGAAATCAATTTACTCAGTGTAAAAGTCCATAAATGTTGTGTGGCTTTTTTTAACTTTAATGTCTCATCCATTTAATTTAATCTCCCTTTGTTTAATTTAATTAAACAAATAATAACACGAAAAAACTTCCCTTGCAAGTAAAAGTTTAATATAATTAAACTAAATAAAAAGGAGCGATTTAAGTGGATACAATTGGATCACGAATACGACAATTGCGAAAACAGCAAAAGTATACGCTTGAAGCGTTAGCTGGCAACCAACTAACAAAAGGCATGTTAAGTTTAATCGAAAATGGCAAAGCTCAACCTTCCATGGAGAGCTTATCTTATATCGCACAACGACTTGGTGTGGAGTCTTCGGAGTTAATGGAAGATGTTAGTCACACTGAAAAAAGAATCGTTTTAGATCAAGTCGAGAAACTTTTTAGAGTAGATTACAATGAAATGTCGGACGAACATAAACAGATTATTGAATTGATTCAGCCGATTGTCGACAAACTTTCAATCAGTTATGAATCCGCACGCTTACTCGATATTTATAGTCGTTGTGGCTATTACGAGAAACGTGAAGATTGGGAAACATATTATCATCAAGCAATGAATTTGTATGAACAATTGCATTTGCATAATCAGCGCGCATCACTCGCCCTCTTTAAAGGGATGATTCAATTTACAGCTCACGAATATGGCGCAGCATTGAATATCGTTTTACAAGAACAGGTAACAATTAATTCACCGTTAGACGCAATGACAACTTTAGATTATTTGTACATTGAATCCATTTTATTTTCAGCAGTGGGAGATTATGAAAAAGCTCGATACAAAATGCAAGAAGCTTTATCTTTTTCAAAGGAACGTCGAATTTTTTACCGAATGGATGACTTGTATCGTCTTGCGTGTTTCCAAGCAATTATTAATGGGAATGAGGAAGATCGAATTTATTACTTAAGTAAAATTAGACAGTATGGGGAATTTGCTGAAAATAAATTCTCGACAGCAATTGCAGATTTTATGGAAGCCCATTATTATAATACATTTTCACATGAATATGAAAAGGCGATAGTGTCCCTTGATCGGTTCATGGAAATAGGACGAGAAATTAAGTTAGGTGAAGAGGTTCCGGAGGATAATAATCATTATTTACTCGAAAAAGGAAAAGCATTGTACGGTCTCGGTCAAATTGAGAACGCTTTACCCTTACTTTCACAATACAAAGTCCCTAAATATTTGCATCATCCATATGATTTATCTATGTCGTATGAAGTTCATACGTATTTAGCGTTATGTCATGACCATTTAGGTGAAGCTGAAAAAGCTTTGAATGAAGCAAAGATAGCTTATGATTTAATTATTGAACTCCCTGAAACTCCTTATAAGAAATTTATTATTAACACCTATTTAACTCTTTCCGATAAATACAGCACAAATAAAAAGCAGTGACTCTTCAAAAGGGTCACTGGTTCATACTGTAGACATATAAAAAATGTTGATTTCCATTGTGGCGGACGCTTTCCACGGGCAAGACTTCAGCCGCTTCCCTCGCGGTGCTCAGTCCAGGGTCTTCAGTTCTTGCTGATTCCGTCGGAGTCGCCGCCTTCATTCCAATCAACTGAAATCATTGTAACGATAAATATAAAATTGTTGATTTTGACAATAAAAGATTTTACATTGGTTTTATTCTTTTCAAAACCACCTAATCCAGGAATGTTTAATTAAGCAAAACTATCAGTCTCTTCATAAATTTATAGCAGAAAAGTGGTCGGATATTTCTGAAGACTCCTGCGGAATAACGAAAGACGCTAGACCCCACAGGTTTGCTGTCAAAGACAGCATAACCGCGGAGGCTTGCGTTTCGTCCGCGGAAAGCGAAAGAAATAGCCGACCGCTTCCTTTTTCAATCAAGTGCAATAGGTATAGTAACGTCTGAAGCAGTGACTCTTCAAAAGGGTCACTGCTTTTCATATGCTAAATAATTGCTTAACCATTCTCGAAATTTCCCAAAAGACTGCTCAAAGTTAGGTTGAATGATCGACATTTGAACCCATTCTCTTTCTTTTAAGTACAGGCTCTGATCATGTAAATCAAATCCTGACAAACGAGCATCATCCCCAACATATTGAGGCAACGACTTCGTCTTAAATGTAACAATCATTGGGTAACCTTGCTGAGTCAAAAACTCCAGTTCAAGCTGTTGTTCAATTTCTCGTAGCATGGAATATCTTTCATTAAGTAATGCGTACCGATTATCATCTATATATGTCTGCAAAGCGACTTCTAACCCTTCAAGCATTTGTGATGAAACCGTAAATGGAATGTTGCCTTCTGCGTAACAGCCTAGATCCAAATACGCCGGCAGATACGTAGATTCATTGATCAAATGGTTTGAAAAGACAAAGGCTAAACCTGTCATGGATCCAATGGCTTTCCCACTAACACCAGTCGCTAGATACACGTCTTTTAAATCAAAAGGTAGTGCTCCAAAAGAACTGATGCAATCTAAGCACAGATGAATCCCATACTCTTTGCAAAGTTCTCGCAGCTCATTTAAATCGTTGAGCATACCTGTAGAGGTTTCACCGTGGGCAGCTAACAGCCAACCATAAGAATTTTTATGTATGAGGGCATCAATATATTGCTTATCAAAGGGTTGACCCCACTCGATATTCAATACATCGAACTCTAGATTCCACCTTTTCGCTTGGTGCATTAACCGCTCACCGAATGCCCCGTTCACTAATATAAGCCCCTTCTTCTTTAAAAGACTGATTTGTGCCATCATGGCTTCATTGGCAAGAGTCCCGCTTCCTGATAATAAGTGAACATATTCAGTTCCACTTAAATTCTTCAACTTTTCTTGTACTCTTTTTAACCGTTCCGAAAATTCATAGGAACGATGAGATATTGGTGAACGTTGAAACACGTCTTTTAACTCTTGCGTTAATTCATTGGGTCCCGGAAAAAACGTATGCTTATTCTGCTGGAAGCGGGCAGCAATCGATTGTTCATAGCGTTTTTTCGTTAAATACATGGGAACAAAAGACGCTTCTTCATTCCCAACTGGATCGGCGAATGCTTCAAATCCTAATTGTCGATACAGTTTTAATTCTCGGACCGTTCCTGAAATGACAGCCGCTCCATACCCTTTTTCGTAGGCATAGTCAGCAAATGCTCGTGCTAGTAAGAAAAAGACTCGTCCTTTTCGATATTCTTTTCGAACCGACAGCAGACGGATTTCACAGATTTTTCCTTCAAGCGCTTCCTTGGGTAAAGCCTGTTCCACTTCTCCTATTTTTTTATCAAGAGAGAATGGGCGCTGATCCCGAAGCGCAATCATTCCGATAAGTTGTTGATCCTTTAAAACAATTAAATATGTGTTCTCATGATGAAAAGCATCCTGCCGTTTTCCACTCGGATGCGGTGCATGTTGTGGAATTTCTTCCACAAACGTCTCATAATTTAATTTAGCAATTTCCTCGAATTCACGTTTAGTTCGAGCTATTTTGCACCAATACATACGATCACCTTCTACCGTTTATGAATGTTAACGTTTTAAAATCTGATAAGTTCGATGTTCGGCGAAATTTCTTCCTATCTACTTAATAGCAGTTTAAATGAATTTAGCCTATTAGAGAATATATGGAGTCACATAGATTAATATGAACCACATAAAAAGACCACAACCTTATTCGGTTATGATCTGATATGTCGTTATCTTAAGGTGAAATCACCTGAACTAGTTCGTGCAATAATTTTTGGCTCTTTTGACCCTTTGAATGCTTGAATATGATTGTCTTTTTTTACTTCAAAATAAATCTCGGGTATTCGAACTCGTCCGTCACCAGACGAACTTTTAAATTCAACTTCTACATTATTTGGTGTGTGTTGAAGGTCAATCTTTATGTCTCCACTCGTTGATGCTAATTGCATATCATCCATTAATTGACTTAAGTCAATTTCTACATTTCCAGAAGTAGATTTAAGATCCATTTTCCCACTGCATTCTTGAATACTTACGTCTCCAGAAGTTGACTCAGCCCGAATGACAGTAGCCATCGATTGCTTCACTTCTACATCTCCACTTGAAGATTGATGGGACATGAGATGTGCTTTGACGTTAGCGATATTCACATCCCCACTACTCACTTTCGTTTTTAACGAATTCCTCACATTTACGTCTTTTACATGTATATCCCCAGAAGATGCTTGGAGTTGAACGGAATTAAGCTGAACCTTTTCTAAAGAAATATCACCAGATGTGCCTTTCATGACGATGTCTTTATTAAACTTCATTGGAAGCTGGACTTGTAAAGTTAAACTTATTCGTTTAAATCCTGTCATCCACTTTTTATCATTCACTTTCGCTTCAATGATTAGGGTTGAGCCACTTTGTTTAGAATGAATCCGCACATCCTCTTCCAATGAGCTACTGACTTTCCCCATTAATACAAGTTGGATTTCCTCTTGCTCGGTTTGAGTAACTTCCATATCGATAAATGAGCTGCTGATTTCGATCTGCTCAATTTGATCCACCGACACTTTTTCTTCTTGATAAACATCCTTCACGTGACCAAAAAAACCTTCAGATTTAACGATTGCGAACATATTAATTCCTCCTTAACCTTTGTTGTAAGTCTACTTTATCAAAAAGGACTTCCAAATTTATCCGTCTCGAGGCTGAGTAGAGGACGGACGCAAGTTGTGTTTTGTTTCAGACTGTGAGCATATTTCCCGAGAATCAGGTAAAGAAGTTTGTCATTTGAACATTTGAGGTAAACTAAATTCAGCTTGACTATCAAAGATAGGAGTTCCTCTTCTTTCTTTGTTTTCGATAAGCTATACTTATAAAAATGAGAAGTAAGTTATCAGGAGGATCCTAATGATTGCGAATATAATCAGTATTGGAATTACAGCTATCATCACGTTAAATATATTTTTAGCAATCGTTTTAATTTTTTTAGAGCGTCGTGACGCTTCATCTACATGGGCGTGGTTAATGGTGTTATTTTTTATTCCAATTCTCGGATTCCTTATATACTTACTATTGGGCCGACAATTAAGGAAGAAACATTTATTCCGTTGGGAAGGCCGCGACAAAATTGGCATTGATAAATTAATAGATTATCAGTTAGATGCCATTGAACAAGGTACTTTTGAATTCCGACTGGACGACGCTTTAGATTATAAAGATTTAATTAATATGCATCTTCGCAACAATCATGCGGTGTTAACTCAAGATAATGCTGTTCAAATATTTAATGATGGCGAAGCCAAGTTCAATGCCTTAATAGAGGATATGGAACAGGCGAAGGATCATATTCATGTGCAATACTATATCTTCCGTTTAGATAGTTTAGGTCAACGTATTCATGATGTGCTGATCCGTAAAGCGAAGCAAGGTGTAAAAGTCCGCCTCTTATTTGATGATATGGGATCTCGAGGCGTACGCAAAAAACACTTTAAAGAACTTGTTGATTTAGGTGGAGAAGTAGAAGCTTTCTTTCCTTCTGTTATGCCCCTCATTAATCCAAGACTAAATTATCGAAATCACCGCAAAATCGTCGTAATTGATGGACGAATCGGATACATTGGTGGCTTCAACGTTGGCGATGAATACCTTGGGTTAGATCGGAAATTCGGTTACTGGAGAGACACTCATTTACGCATTGAAGGTAGTTCCGTTCATCCTCTTCAAACTCGTTTCATTTTGGATTGGAATCAAGCCTCTACCAATTCGGATATTGAGTATTCAGATCGATACTTCCCTGCTATCCCTTTAAAGGGCTCAGTTGGTATACAAATTGTGTCCAGTGGTCCTGATTCTGAATGGGAACAAATTAAAAATGGATATTTAAAGTTAATGGCGATGGCCAAAGACTATATTTATATTCAAACACCATACTTTATTCCTGATGCTAGCTTTATGGATACATTACGAATCGCTTGCTTATCAGGAATTGATGTACGAATTATGATTCCAAATAAGCCGGACCATGCATTTGTGTACTGGGCTACGTATTCATATGTGGGACAATTATTAAAAGCAGGTGCGAAAGTCTACATTTATGATAACGGATTCCTTCATACGAAAATGATTGTGGTAGACAATGAAGCGTCCACAGTAGGAACTGCAAATATCGATGTTCGTAGCTTTAAATTAAACTTTGAAGTGAATGCATTTATTTATGATCGTGAGACTTCACGTGAGCTCGCAGAATTATTTGAGCAAGATATGCTTCTTTCAACTGAACTGACGATGGAACTTTATAATGAACGCCCAAGACTGATAAAAATGAAAGAATCTTTCTCTCGCTTATTGTCACCTATTTTATAATTAAAATCATTTGAAAAGACCGTTAAACGTGGTTATATCACGTTGGCGGTCTTTTATTGTTCTATCATCTAAAGCTAATTTGTGCTACTATGTTCGATGTAACTAAATAGAAAGAGGTTCGCAAACTCCCTCTATAAAAAACTAAGGTGAAAACTGTCGATTTACTATGCAGTTTTTTTGTTTTGATTGAACAAATTTCAGAAGGTTTTATAACCTATTTCTGTCCACCTAACCTGGAGAAGTCGAATACTCATTCTTCCAAAGGAGAAATGAGAGATGAAAAAAGAAAAAGCAGTTGTTGTATTTAGTGGCGGTCAAGACAGCACGACGTGTCTATTGTGGGCATTAACCCAATTTGAAGAAGTGTATACCGTTACCTTTGACTATGGACAAAGACATATAGAAGAAATCACTTGTGCCAAAGAAATAGCTGAAAAGCTGAATGTGCCATTCAAACTTTTGGATATGAGTTTAATCAACCAACTTTCTGCTAATGCACTTACACGAAGTGACATTGAAGTGACAGAAGGTAAAGATGGCGAATTGCCTTCCACCTTCGTGCCTGGGAGAAATCATTTATTCCTGTCATTTGCAGCAGTTTATGCGCAATCTATTGGCGCACGTCATATTATTACTGGCGTTTGTGAGACGGATTTCAGTGGATATCCAGATTGTCGCGATGTTTTCGTAAAGGCTTTAAACGTTTCCATTAACTTAGCGATGGATTCTTCATTAGAATTCCATACACCGCTCATGTGGTTGGATAAAGCGGCCACTTGGAAACTCGCAGATGAGTTAGACGCACTTGAATTTGTGCGTAACAATACTTTAACTTGTTATGAAGGCGTTCGTGGGGATGGCTGTGGTACTTGCCCATCTTGTATATTGCGTGCGAACGGATTAGCCACTTACCTTGAAGAGAAGCAAGGAAGTGATTTAACATGATGCAACAAATGTATCCTCAAACTCAACATTCGTATCGATACGAATTAAATAAAGACATGCATCTATCAGCAGCTCACTTCATTCCACATGCGGATGCAGGAAACTGTCAGTACATGCATGGACATACTTATTTTTTCAACATCACGATAGCTGGCGATGAATTAGATGATATGGGGTTCTTAATCGACTTCAAAGAACTGAAAAATTTAGTCCATAAACGCTATGATCATACTGTTTTGAATGAACACCCTGAATTTAAACAGACGTTTCCTACAACGGAACGAATCGCAGAACAGGTGTGGACGACCATTTCTAATCATTTAAAATCACGTCCTCATCAACCAAAGTGTTTACAGGTTTTCGTTCGTGAAACACCGACAAGTTATGTCGTATATCGTCCGAAACCGGAGGACTTATTATGAAAATACCTGTAATGGAGATTTTCGGTCCAACGATACAAGGTGAAGGAATGGTCATTGGACAAAAAACCATGTTCGTTCGCACAGGCGGATGTGACTATTCATGTTCGTGGTGTGATTCTAAATTCACTTGGGATGGTACAGGGAAAAGCACTTCTATGAAAGCCGAAGATATTATTCATTCGTTGAAAGAAATTGGTGGCGACGCCTTTTCACATATCACGATTTCAGGTGGTAATCCCGCTCTTCATAAAGGACTTGGGGAGTTAGTGAATCAATGTCACGAACAAGGTTGGAAAGTGGCGATTGAAACACAAGGTTCTTTTTGGCAAGATTGGTTGTTATCTATTGATGAGGTAACCATTTCTCCTAAGCCGCCAAGTTCCAAAATGGTCACCGATTTTGATAAGCTCGATGCTTTTATTGAAAAACTGAAAGATTCAAACATCAGCTTAAAAGTCGTTGTATTTGATGAAAATGATTTTAGCTATGCCGAAATGATTCATTTACGTTATCCCGGAGTTCCATTCTTTTTACAGATTGGAAATGACGATGTGTTAACGATTGATGATCAGGCGTTAGTCTCTAATTTACTGAAACGATTTGAATGGTTAATTGATCGATCGATGAAGTCGGTTGTTATGAACGATGCTAAAGTATTGCCTCAATTACATGCTCTTTTATGGGGAAATAAACGCGGTGTTTAAAAAGGAGGAACGAACCATGAGTGGTCGTCAAAAGGAAGAATTGCAAGATATCAGTCTGTTAGGAAACCAAAATGTACAATATGATTTCTCTTACAATCCTGGTGTATTAGAATCATTTGATAATAAACATCAATATCGTGATTACTTCGTAAAGTTTAACTGTCCTGAGTTTACATCTCTTTGCCCGATTACAAACCAGCCCGATTTTGCAACGATTTATATTAGCTATATTCCTGATGTGAAGATGGTTGAAAGTAAATCGCTTAAGTTGTATTTATTCAGTTTCAGAAATCATGGTGATTTCCATGAAGATTGCATGAATATCATTTTGAATGATTTAGTGAAGTTAATGGACCCTCGATACATTGAAGTGTGGGGTAAATTCACACCTCGTGGAGGGATTAGTATTGATCCTTATACTAATTACGGCAAGCCAGGTACTAAATACGAAGAAATGGCTGCACATCGTTTAATGAATCATGATATGTATCCAGAAACAATTGATAATCGATAAGGTAGAACAAGTGGTGTCACTAAAGTCATGAGAAATGACTTTTAGGACACCTCTTTTTTCTATATAGAAGTGGCTGATTTTCATTGCTGCGGACGCTTTCCGGGGGCAAGCCTTTAGCCGCTTCCCTCACGATGCTCAGTCCAGGGTCTAAAGCTCTTGCTAATCCCCTCGGAGTCGCCGCATCCATTTCAATCTGCAAAAAATTTGTAGCCACGTTACAAATAGTTACAACAAAAACCCCATGAACACTAGGCTCATGGGATAAACGATTTAATAACAAATGGATAATAAATAATCATTTTCTCCACCCGTTTTTGATTCATACTTATTGGTCGACACTTGTTTTGTACTCTATAACTCTAAATATTCTTCTAGCGTTAATTTATTTGTGTACATATCCGTTGCTGGGCCTACGCCGACAAAACGAAAATGCCATGATTCATGCATATACCCTGTTATTTCTTCTTTACCAATAGGGTAGCGAAGGATAAAGCCGTACTCGTGAGCATGGGTAGCCACCCATACACCCGCTGGCGTTTCACCGAATGTTGGAGATGCCCAATGCTGCTCAAAGTTCTTTTCACCAATATCAAAGGCTAGACCAGATTGATGTTCTGAGTATCCCGGTCTCGCGCTGTAACGGTCAGCTTCTGCTTGCCCATCTTTTTCAACATATTGGTTATATAGCGTTTCTTGTCGTTCAAACGCTCGGTACGTGCTAAATGCGACCAATTCAAAGCCATCGAGTCTAGCAGCTGCTGCCATTTTTTCAAAGGCTTCACGTGCTTCTTTGCTTTCACCAGGTGCATAGGTGGAAGGGAGAGGATATCGTTTGTTCGCAACTAGAATCCCTTGAATGAAAGTAGGATTTGCAGGTAGCACTTGATCTGGATCATAGCTATTTGCTGCTGGTTTTTCAATCGGCACTACAGGATCCTCCTTCACCGGTTTTTCAGGTGCGGGATTAGGTTGAGCAGGTTCTTCTTTAGGAGGAATTTCTTCTGTATTTTTATCCTTTGAGTCTTCTTTAACTGGCGGTTCTGCTGGTTCGGAATTCTCAGGTTGCTCAGGAGTTGCATCCGCCACTTTTTTCGAATATCCAACTTCGGATAAGCTTTCTTCAACATCCCAATTATGAAGTCCTACCCAAATAATTGGAACGAGTAATATGAGTAAACCTCCCCCAATGATTAGGGGTGTTATCCACTTGTTTTTAGTTTTATTTAATTTGGTGAATTTGTTATTTTTACGAGATTGCATGAGAAGCCTTCTTTCATTATACTTATCTTCATTTTACCATTATTTTAGTGGAACGTTACACTCATCTTTACTTTTCCGATATAATACATTAGACATGCTAAATAGATTAGAGGTTTCGTTATTATGAATTATCAAAAGTGGCTTTCGGTCAATTTCTTTGCCTTCTTTTTCACGTGGGGCGTATTTTTACCTTATTGGACAGGCTATTTAATCATTGTTAAAGACTTATCCGTTCCGCACGCTAGTATTATTATGGGAGCGGGCATGGTGGCACGCGCATTATCAACTTTCGTTATTTTTCCAGCCGCAGCTAAAAAAGCGTCAATTCGCAAGGTTATGCTATGGACAGCTGGGCTATCCTTATTTACGATGGCTCTATATATTCCCGCAGATTCGTTTGTTTTCTTACTTCTCATCACGATTTTGTTCAGTGTGATTTATCCGATTTTATTGCCAGCAATGGAAAGTAGCGCTTCTGTTTTGATGCAGAGTGAACGTATCCATTATGGAAAAAGTCGATCGTTTGGTTCGCTAGGATATACCGTTGGTTTATTAATCATTGGTGCTACGACGGCGATTTGGAGTGAAGAGTCAATTCTTTGGGTCATGCTGATTGGACTAGCTAGTATGTGGTTCCTTCATACACGTCCTTCACCAGCTATTTTAACTAAAGCACCTGAACAGGTTTTACAAATTGATACGAAATCACAATGGAAGAAGTTATTTTCTTCAAAACCATTTGTCGTAGTTCTGATTCTAGCTATCCTTTTACAAGGTGCACATGCATCTTATTACAATTTCGGATTTATTTATTTACAAGAACTTGGTGTGAATAGTTTTTACATCGGTATCGTTCTAAATGTTGCGATTCTATTAGAAATTCTGTTCTTCTCACGGGCAGACACTTTGTTTTCCAACACAAAAATTTCGACGATGTTTATGATTGCTGCAATCGGTTCAACGATTCGATGGATTTTAATCGCAGCCTTCCCCATTGTATGGGTTTTTGTTTTATCTCAATTTTTACATGCCATTTCCTTTGGTGTTGCACATTATGCTTTCATGCAGTTCATTTCAAAACGATTATCACATGATGCAATTCCTGCAGCACAGGGTATGTACGCCGCACTCGCGATGGGCTTAAGTACAGCAGTTTTAACATTTGCGGGTGGTTATTTATATGACTTCAGTCCAGGTCTTGCCTTTTTAGGTATGGCACTTTGTTCAATACCTGCTATTTTCATCATCATCTTTACACGCAATAAACACCAGTACTAAAGTCTCAAATTTGTTTCTTACGGACACAAAGATACTTTTCATTTCGAATGTATATAACAAGAAAACATGAAATGGGAGTGAATATTGATGTCACGAATTTCAAAATTCGAAGTACTATTATTAATGCAGCAATTAGACGAACTATTAGAAAATAGACAACAAGATAAATCAAAACATAAAAAAGCAAAAAAACACGGCAGCCAATAATTGGTTGTCGTGTTTTTTCTTTACTCAATCTATAATCCCACACGCAATGCGATCACCTGAATTCCCTGATGGGTCAGTCACATAATCGTCTGGTCCTGCATGGATAATCAGTGCACTGCCATCCTCATCAAGCAATGAATTCTTCCGCCCTTTTTCAAGCGTCACATTTGGCGTTATGATTTCTAAATCTACAGTGCCATCTTTCGAGACATTGAGATTAGGCAGGTCACCTGCATGATAGCCCTTTGGATTATCAAAACCGTGTTCTTTACCTGAGGGGTTCATATGAGCTCCAGCAGTTGTAAACTTCGGAGGTTCACACTTCCCAACTTCATGAAAGTGGATTGCTTTTTTACCTGGCTCTAAATTCTTTAGAACCAATCGGATTTTTACGCCTGTCTTTGTTTCTGTTAATTCTGCAGTTCCAATCCCTTTTCCGTCTGAATTTACGATTGAAGTAGCAAGCTTATGCTCAATCTCACCACTAACTGGAATCATCATATTTTGTTGACTGCATCCAGCCATAAGTAAAATTAGCCCTATCAACATCCATTTCTTCATAATAAAAAACCTCCATGTTAATAACGTGTCATTAGCATGATGGCTTTATTTTTCAAAATTATACTTTATAGGATGACAGTTAATAATACGACAATAAATGCAATGACAAAAAAGATCGACATGCCCTTCATCCATTTCGCTTCTTTTTCAAACCCTTTTTCTTTAAAACTGACTGCTCGGTAACCATTCGATAATGCAAATAATGCAGTCATAAACAATACAGCTAAATTGATATTTCCTTTAATAATAAAAACTAGAGCTGCTATACTGACAGCTGCAATTAATATTCCTGCAATCCACTTACGATTCATTCATTAACACCCCTTTATTCATTTGAGTCCATATTTAAAATAGCATTTATACGAAAATAAACCAACAAACATAAAAGGGAACTGCCCATAGTCATATTTAACGACTTTTTAGACAGCTCCCATTTCTTTATTCTTCTAATGCTTTTTCTGGATGATTTGAATAAAATTTGCGCCCAATATATGTTTGGATGATTAATAGTATCCCACCAACTGTCCAATACAGTGGTAATGCCGCCATTGAAGTAAATGATACAAACATAATCATAATTGGTGAAATATAAACAAACATCTTCATTTGTTGTTTCTGTTGCTCAGGAACAGTCCAAAGTGACACTTTAGCTTGTAGGAAATAAACAGCACCAGCAATTAGAGTCATAATGATATCTGGTCGTCCGAGACTATACCAAAGGAATTGATGACTTTTCACATCTGGCGAATAGAGAATCGCAAAGTAAAGTCCCATGACGATTGGCATTTGAATAATAACTGGTAAACAGCCCATATTTAAAGGGTTTACGTTATGTTTTCTATAAAGGCCCATCATTTCTTGTTGCAATTTCATTTGTTCTTCTTTGTCTTTTGCAGCTTTAATTTTCTTTTGGATTTCGTCCATTTCTGGCTTCATCGCGTCCATTTTCACTTTCATACCTTGTTGGTGCTTATAATTGCGCAGCATCAATGGCATTAAAACTAAACGGATTAAGACTGTAATGGCAATAATAGCGAGTCCAAAACTTCCATTAAAGAAATCACCGAAGAAATTTAGTAAAAAGTCGAAAGGTTTTACAAAAATGCTGTAGAAGTACCCTTCTTTATTTTCAATACCTGAACATCCACTTAGGAAAAGTGTAACAAAGATCAGCATTGAACCTAATCCGATTTTCTTTTTCAATAGATTCACCTTCATCTTTTCAAACTATAAAGAAGTATACCTTGTTTAATAGTCGAATTCAAATGCTTGCTAGAAAAATCCAGGAAGTTCCGTTTGATGTGACAAGGTTATGTCATTCAATCCAACTTGGCGCAACGAAAAAAGAGCCGTTATAAACGACTCTTCATCCCGTTGTTGGTAGAGAAAACCTAAAGTATTCATGTTCCTTATGGTCTCTGAATTGCTTGGGTGTTACACCGGTGTATTTTTTAAAGATACGTGTGAAGTAGCTTTGATTACAAAAATGATATTGCTTTGAAATATCCGAGATGTTTTTATTCGTGTGTCGCAAATAGTATTGTGACTCTTCTACTCGTCTGACATTTAAATATTCAACTAATGTGATTTGAACATGTTCTCTAAAAATTCGAGACAAATGACTTGTGCTCACATTAAAGTGTTTTGCGATATCTTCTACCGATAGTTCTGACTCCACTTCATCATTGATGAACAAAATAACTTTGTTCACAGTTTGGTGGCTGAATGAAGGTTGTTTTCGTTCCGAAATGACGAGGATGAAAAAATCGATTAAATCATCAGCAAATTGTAGAAATGCCGCATCATTCATATCGTTATCAATCATGTCTATACAAGCTGTGTTAAATGCGAATGCTTTCTTAGATGGGACTTGATTTTCATACAATTTCCTCGCCATGATTGAAGACAATACTGTAAAGTAATGACGAACGCCACGGATCGTTTGTTTACCCGCTCTTAAAGAGATGCGATCAATAATACTTCGTAATGTCTTTTTTGCTTTTTCGGTTTCTAGATGATGAATTTGATATAACAGCTGATTTTCCAGCTCAAAAAAATCTTCGACACCATCAAACTGACTCGAAATTTCAATCTCTTTCATGTACTTCTCGGAAATTTTTTCAGTTCCTGATAAATGAATTTGTTGCATAGACTCCCCATCTTTCCTTTTAATACACCCTAGCGTATCAAACCATTACGTTAACTATATAACGAAAATACGCCTATGAAAATAGGTTTATGTGTTTTTGGTGAAATATTTATTAATTTATAGAAAATAGGTATTTTTACATACCTTGTTTTTCTCTATTGTACTAGATTATCTTTCATTTCGCATTGGAATTAGCACATTCAAGTGTCCTTTTAACACTTCTACGTCTATTGGCGTATGGCATCCTTCATCCCCATCTAAATTACATGACAGTTCAGGATTAGTTTTGATATGTGCTTTTTCGGTTTTAATCATCACGACATCTGGATCTTCCTCAAGTTTACCTAACAGGACAGCAGTACCCATTCGCATGAAGGCTGGTAATCCAGCACTTTTCACTACAAACACGTGTAAAAGTCCATCATCCGTTTCAGCTTTCGGTGCTAACTTTTCAAAGCCTCCAACAGAATTAGTAAGGGCTACAAGAACAAGTACAGCTTCGCCTTCCCAAGTTCCATGATCATGTTGCACATACACTTGTGTTTCATCTTTCGAAGTCAATGCTTTAAATCCTTCGATTAAATAGGCGAGGGTCCCAAGTTTTGTTTTTTGTTCAACAGAAACGAGTGAAACACTTTCTGCAACTTGCCCTATGGCTAAAATATTCATGAAATATTTATCTGAAGCTTTCGCTATATCGACAAAATGAGGTTCTGCTGTTTTTAACGATTCAATCGCTTCATGTGGGTCCAAAGAAATCCCTAAAGCACGTGCAAAATCATTTACAGTTCCAAGTGGAATAAATGAAAATAATGGTCGATGAGTTTGTTCAGCAATCCCATTTACCGCTTCATTAATCGTACCGTCTCCACCCATCGCTGTCACTAAGTCATATGTTTCATCACATGCCTGGCGTGCGAATTTCATCGCATCCCCTTCACCCTTAGTTTCTTTCACCTCAACATCATAGCCCATTGACTCCAGAGTTTTTATCGTTTCTTCTTTAAATGTACTTGCTAACTCTTTACCGGAAGATGGATTCAGTATAAACATGGCTTTTTTCAATCAAATTGCCTCCTCTGATTTAATTCGAACTATGATAAACTAGTTTTTATACATACATAATATAGCAAATGAGGGGTTTCACATTGGATTCAACATCTATTGAAGAAGTCATGAATGTTATGCGTGAGTTTTTTCCGAGCCACGCCTCAATAGCAATAGCAGACACAAAGGAATTTATCTTTTATCAACCAAGCAATCAAATTGACTTACATATACAAAATGGCGACCTTGTAAAAGAAGGTACTGCTACTCATAAAGCATTAAGCACTGGAAAAAAAGTGACAGAGTTTATTGATCCATCGGTATTTGGCATTCCCTATTATGGAATGAGCATGCCCATTCGGGAAGACGGGAAAATCAAAGGCGCAGTAACAGCCATCTTACCAGAACCTCCATCCTCTTTTTTAACCAACTATTTAACAATTAAAAAAGGCGAATGTTGGTATCCCGTGAAGCAAGAATCTGTTCTTTTTTTAGAAACTCAATTTAGAAAAACCTTAGTAAAGACAGATTCAATTGAAGGGTATCACCGATTAAATTTAAGTGAGCTTGAACTCTTTCTGTCGCCGACATTATTCGTTAGATGTCATAGATCCTACATCGTCAATATAGACTTTATTGACGAAATTCAACCGGATTCTCATTCAACATTTTTGTTAATAATGAAAAACGGAACACGAATTCCTGTCAGTCAGCGATATGCTAGTTATTTCAGAAGATCTTTAGGATTCTAATAAATTTATCAGAATATTCTATCTTTTATAGTTTTATTAACATATAATAAAAACAGATATGAGAAATTCACACGAAAAAAGAGAAGGCTGTAATCTCGATTTGAGACTTGACCTTCCTTCTTTCTATTATCAGTTGTTTAGTGTCGTAGTAGCATTTTCTTCGTTCTTGTTACTACTTACTGAATCTTTGATTTTCGTTTTACTCTGTACTTCATCGTTATAATATTGAACGCTGGTCATAGCACCCTCATCCACCATCGTGTTATCATCCACATCATGAGGATCAGAATGACCTTGTTTAGTAGAGTTTGTTTGACTATGTTTTTGAGATTCTATAAATGAATTAACTTTCGTTTTTGTATTATTAAAAGCAACCAATGCTTTTTCTCGATTTTCTGGTTTGCTAAAGTACGCATATGCGCCAGCTGCTAAACCTGCGAGTAATAGAGAGCGATTATTCCCTTTTGCCATTTTCATCATTCCCCCAATTTTTTTGTTAAACATCTATTCAATCAATACCCTTAACTAGGACTTGTTACACTTTTTAAATGTGTCAAATTGATTACACTTTAATATTTGACCATATCTACATGAGGAATGTTATCTTCTAAATACTCTTCAGATATGGCTTTAAACCCAAACGATCCATAGAAATGAGCTAAATGAGCTTGTGCCTGTAATTGAATCTCTTGATTTGGCCACTTTTTTTCAATGAATCGAAGACATTCATTCATTAACTCTTTCGCTAATCCTTTTCCACGCGCCTCTTTTTTAACGATGACTCGTCCTATAGAGATGCGTGAGTACTTTAGACCGCTAGGAAGAATCCTAGCATATGCTAAGGGTTCATTATTTTCTACAAATGCTAGGTGATAGGATTTTTCATCATATCCGTCTAATTCTGGGTATGGACAGTTTTGTTCCACAATAAAATCATTGACGCGTAATTGGAGATATGAATAGAGTTCGTGTATCGATAGTTCGTTAAATGCTTGTTGCTTCCACATACTTTCTGCCCCCTTTGAGTGATATTATTTCACATGTGTAGTAAGGAAGCGAAATATTTGGTATGATAGCGGAAAGAATTTTGAGGTGAATTGACTTGATACGATTAATGACTTTTGAAGATATTGAAGCTGTTCAGTTAATCGCTAAATTAAGCTGGCAGGACACATATGAAGGAATCATTCCGACTGAGATACAAGATTTATTTGTAGAAAAAGCATATTCACGCGCGATGTTAATGAAAAGAATCGAAAAGACTTCTATGTATGTAGCTTTACATCAAGAAGAAATAGTAGGTTTTGCAAACTTTACTAGAGTCGATGAAGATGGAGATGCGGAATTAACAGCTATTTATATGCATCCGAATCATCAAAAATTCGGATTCGGTAAAAAATTGCTACAATCAGGTCTTGAGAAAATTCAAGATGCCAATCAGCTTTTTGTTTATGTTGAAAGTTTAAATGAAAAAGGCCGATTATTTTATGAAGCAAGCGGCTTTGAACTATTAGAAGAATTCGATGAATATTTTGAAGGACATCCATTAAGCACTGCAAAATATGTTTATTACATAAAAACACCTGTCAAAAATTAATTTGACAGGTGTTTTTGTTTTATTTACAACGGTTGATGCGGCGTTGTCGTTGTGTGTGTTTCTGTTTCAGCTTCCGTACGGTAATAAGGATCTTCTACATAGTGCACTGGTGTTTTTCTTACAAAACACATAATCGCTGCAATGTAGAATAAAATTGGAGCTAATAAAAGAATACCTGATAACAATCCAGCAAAGATAAATAAAATCCCCGCCGTTTTTGGACTCTTATTCTTCGAAACTTTTACAACTGCAATGATGCTTAGAATGACACTAAGTAATAGTAAGGCTACAAATACCCAACCGACTACTCCAACTACATCCATTCCACCAGCAAGAATATCTTTCGTATATTCCATTTCTTGTGGAGTCAACGTAGGGTCAGCCATGATTTCTGTTTCAATCATGTTTTGAACTTCAGTTGTGTTCAACGCACTGGCACTGAAAACAGCTAGAGTTACGATAATTAATAAAATTACATTTAAAATAGTACCTATAATACCTAATGCTACTTCACCAGTTCTGCTCAAATCATTCACCTCTCCTTTAAATCTACTTTAAATAATACGAAACAAATTGTTTATTGGTTTCATATTTTTATCATTCCCTACAGAATTTTAGAATAAACATGTTTATAGGTATAAATTGGTGGGTATATATTTAGTAACACCAACTTGAAAGGAGCAGATGAAAAATGAAAGAAAAATTAGTATTTAACCAAGCGGATTTCATGTACACAATGGTAGGTGCTTCTGTATTAACAGGATTTTTATTTGTATTCACTCAAATGTGAGGAGTAACTATATGACAATGGACAAGAATACATAAAAGGCAATCCACTACTAAAAATTAGCGGATTGCCTTTTAATTATGCCTTAATGTCTTCGTATTCAGTAGACCTTTCAAAAGCAGTAACAACATACGAACAAACTGCTTCCATTTTTAAATCCTTTTCACGAGCAAATTTAGCTGCTTGATCCAGCAACTCTTTTGCTACACCCTTACCTCTTAGAGAGGGAGAAACAAAAGTATGATCCATCACCATTACATCACCTAATAATGTCCACGTAATTTCCCCTAAAGTTTGACCATCTTTTTCATACACATACGCATATGCATCATGACCTAATTCTTTAAATTGGAATTCCATTTCACCACTCCTTTTTTTCAGTCTAGCATAATTTATTCTTTTAATGTTAGTGGACGCAATTTCGCTTCGATTTGATCACGTTGTGGTTCTAAAAACGGGGGCAATGCTAGTCTCTCCCCTAAAACGTCCATTGATTCATCGGTTGCAAATCCGGGTTCATCCGTTGCCAATTCATAAAGAATACCATTCGGCTCGCGGAAGTAGATCGATTTGAAATAGTACCGGTCTACTTTTCCAGACGTCATGAAACCTTTCGAACTTAAAAAAGCATCCCATTGATCGTATTCTTCCATCGTTTTAACTCGAAACGCTACGTGATGAACACTTCCCCGACCAGGTCTTTCCATCGGCAAATCTGACCGTTCTTCGATATGAACCTCAGAAGCTGGACCTCCTTCACCAACAGAGAATACAGTAATATCTGGCATACCATCTACTGATGATGCATAAGATCCAACCTTTTTAAATCCGAGTACTTCTGTTAACACTAATTGCGTTTGTTCTGCACGACGAACAGTAAGTGTGACGTGACCAAGACCAACTAGCGCAAATTCTTCTGGCACACCTGCTCCCGCCCAAGGTATTCCATAAGGTACACCCAGTCCATCATCAACGACTAACATGAGTCGAGATCCTTCAAAGTCTTCAAAGTACATAGTTTTTCTACCAAATCGATCAACAATAGCTTCAAATGGAACTTGGTATTCCGTAAATCGTTTTTGCCAATACTGTAATGCTTCCTCGCTCTTCACTCTAAAAGAAGTATTACTAATACTCGAAACACCCGGTGTTGTTTTTGCTGCATTCGGAATATCAAAATACGTCATATCCGTTCCCGGTGTTCCAACTGCATCTGCATAAAACAAATGATAAGAAGATGGATTATCTTGATTGACACTTTTTTTCACTAATCGCATACCTAAAATACGCGTAAAGAAATCATGGTTTCTTTCTGCATTTGCTGTCAGTGCAGAAACATGATGAATGCCAGCTAATTTCATAATAAAACCTCCGTTATATAATATCTCGAATTCGAGATAATTTTATTTAAGTTTATCACGAGTCTTAACGATTTACAATTTCTTCAACTCGGTTCGAGAAAGTATAGATTAGTTTTGGTTAACAACAAGTGGATTATCCATGAAAATGGAAATCATTCAAACAGCTTTCACATACTAGTTACCTAGGTGACCCACACTATCTACACTCTCCAACAATAAAGAGACATGGAGCGGCCAGCGGAATGGCGCCCATTTAAATGGTTTTGGTTTTCGCTGCGCTTCTGTTGAAAGAAGCAAGTTTCAATCAGGAGTTTACTTGGTTAATGAGACGGATTTTATAGGAGTGATTTGCTTTTGAACATTTATCAATCAAACTGAAGGGTTTATCAATCAAACTGACGATTTATCAATCAAATTCAACCTTTTATCAACCAAACACGTCTCACAGCCTAGTTGACTAGGTGAACCACTCCCTCTACTTACTACATTCAAAAAGCCTCCCAAATAGGAGGCTTTCACAAAATTAGTTAAACAATCCGCGGATTGAATCGATTAAGTTGTTAAAGAAGTTTTTTACGCCTTGCCAAAAACCTTCGTTATCAACGATATTCCCTAATTTATCTTCAATTGTTTTACTTAAGTCATCTAGTTGTGTTGACCATTGACTGAAGTCAATATCTAATTGTCGAATGCGGTCCATTAGATCAACAAGAAGTTGACGATCCTCTGGACTTAGTTCAATTTGAAGTTTTGTTAATTGATCTTGTACTATTTTTTCTACTTCTTCTTTAGAAGCTGGATTTAATTCAGCAATGTCTTTCTTAATTGCTGTTAATAACTCGCTTACTTTTTCTTCATCCACACCTGATTCATTGGAAAGAATGGTTGCGACTGAAAGTTCTTCATTGGCTACGTCTGTACGTTCTGTATCGAGTTTTTCGCCACTAACTTCATACGCCTTGTAGATCCCAACGAGTGCCGAGTGGCCAGTTACTTTTTTCGGAGCCGCGACTTCAACGGTTGCATCTTCAATTCCTGCTGTTAGCATGGCATTTGCATACATCTCAGCTGTTACTTGCGTGATATTTTCTTCTGTTACGATATCGATAACTAAGCCTTTGCCTTTATCTTGACGGGTAATTTTTGCGGAAGAGAACATTCTTGCTGAAGCGTCTCCATCTTTAATGTAAGTGACTAAATCGTCACCATCAACCGTGATTTCTTCTACTTCAGCTTCATCTGCTACGCTAAGACTTTCTTTTACGCTCGCCTTTTCAGATTCTGTCAAGTCTGCCCCGTAGACCACGATTGGCATACCGAATTTTTCATTAATACCTTCTCCGTTAGATGACGAACCTGTACTTGCCATCGCTCCAGTAGGTAGTATTAATAAACTCGCTAAAAAGATCGAAGCTAATTTAAACCCTATTTTTTTCATATATTTTCTCCTTCCAATCTTAAAAATCTATTTAATCCTCGGGTAGTATCTACTTACATATTTATTACCCTATGTATAATTACGAAAAAAAGCACAAAAAGTTTCAAGGAGGAAAAACCCTCTTTCTCTTTTTGTGCCCTAAGTATTTAATTTATAAACCTAAATGACAGATTTCACAATGGTCCAGCCGTCTTTTTGCTCGACTTTCCCTTCTTTCATTAACTTACCTAAAGCACGCTTGAAAGCTGCCTTACTTAAATTGAACATCTCAAAAATTTCATCTGGAGATGATTTGTCTGTAAACGGCATTTTCCCGCCCGCTTGTTGTATGTAGCGATAAACGGTTTCTGCATCATCACCTAAACGTTCTTGTTTACGAGGTAACATGGAGCCATTTAACGACCCATCTTCTTTTACACCAATTACGCGTATTTCAACTTCTTCGCCTAAACGCGGTTCGGCCACTTGTTCCGAGTGATGTACAAAAATACGATAACCTTGTGGTGTGGAAATAAAGAATGATCCGACTGGTAATAATCGATAAGCACGAGCTTTCAAGTTTTCATTGAAAACAGATGTAGGAGCTTCTACGAACGACTCTGCCACTTTATCTTCAGTTGCTAATCGACCAAACAAATTTCCTTTGTAATCTGTACGTAATGACATGTACAAATGGTCACCTATTTTTGGCCACAAAGATTTAATAAGAGGCAAATCGGTTCCTTTTACCATAACTTCACGAGAACTTCCTATATCAACAGAAACTCCATCACGGTCATCCGTTTTAATAACACGAGCCCAACCAAATGTATCTTTCGTAATTTGCGGTAATGCTGCAGTAGCACTTAGGTTTCCACGACGATCCATGAATAAAAATACTTTGATTGTATCTCCTTCTTGTACCTCTTCAGGAGCCTCAGAACTATTAATAGGAATTTCAATTTCACCATTAGACAGAATCCATTTAGACTCGTCCTTCTTCTTAACTTGAAGTTCAACGATATCACCAGAAACTAATTCACTCATTCAACGCACTCCTTTCAATCCTGTTAGTCAGATTGCTGACTTTCTTTCAGTTCTTCAAGCTTTTGAATAAATTGAGGGTTTTCTTCCATCACTTGAATTAAATCTGCAATTCGGTCAATCGAATTCCAACTCAAATGATGTTCGATACCTTCTACATCGTCGTATATTAAATTTTCTTGTACTCCGATTAATCGCAAAAATTGTTCCAGCAAGTCGTGACGTTTCACAAGACGTTTCCCAAGCTTTAAGCCTTTAGGCGTAAGCATCAGTCCACGATATCTTTCATAAACAAGATATCCATCTTTATCAAGTTTTTGCACCATTTTTGTAACGGAAGAAGGAAGAACTGAAAGAGATTCAGCAATATCCGAAACACGCGCATATCCTTTTTGTTCGATTAACATATATATTTGTTCGATATGATCTTCCATACTGGGTGTCGGCATTACACGAATCCTCTCTTTCCATAGCTTATATAAGTGTACTATAGACAAGAATTCTTCTCAACGAATGGGATATGTTACTTTTCTAGCGGAGGGTGTTTTGGGTATTTTCCAACGACATGAATGGCATGTATGATTCGTTTATTAATCCATTCTAAATTTTCAGGTGAATTTAATTGGTTGAAAGCTGCTTCTCTCCCAAAGTCTGATGTAACGTACTGACTTGGCACAGAATTTAAACTGAGGGCAACAATATCCATTTCACATTTCGAGCATTTGCAGAAAGTCTGATATTCAGACCCTCTTAATAAAACAGCCACGAGTCCACTAATGATCTCTTCCATGACATTTGTTAACATTGGCTTTTTCAGATGAATTCACTCCTTTTCATGATTATTTTTGTATTTTGGTTTAGCGTTTATAAATCAAGGGTAACTTTTAATTATCAAAGCCTAAACGCAGAGAGGGTGAATCAGAATGGGTAGAATGCTATGGATGATTATCGTCGTATTACTTATTATTTGGTTATTAGGACTTGTACTTAAAATCGGCGGCGGTTTAATTCACTTATTACTATTAATTGCAGGTGTCATTTTAATTTTCCAATTAGTGACTGGAAAACGAAAACTGTAACAAAAGGGATGTCCGTACATGCGGGCATCCCTTTTTGTACGGATTTTAAAGTATACACGCAGTTCATGAATTTTAAAATCATTTCCACTTATCCGATATGGGACAAGTGGATTTTTATATTATTTAGTTTTTGCATACACACATGTATCTCGAACCAATTTTCCGTCTGCTGATAGACCTTCTTTGATTAAAATACCTTCTAATGGAAATTTTAATCGTTCTGCAACAGCGCGGCTTCGAACATTATCGGTATCACATCTAATCTCCACTCGCCTAGCTCCAAGATCTTCAAAAGCAAATTCAGTTAATCGTTCAGCTGCCTCTGTCATATATCCCTTACCTTCAAATCGACTATCTAGCCAGTAGCCAATTTCAACTTTAGGAATCTTCCAGTTGATACGATGATACCCACTGCATCCAATAAATTCGCCCGTCTCTTTTAAAAACAGATGCAAACGCAAGTCTTTTCGTGTAATAAAATCAGCCATAGCTACTCGAACATTTTCTGTTGTTTCTTCAAGAGTTTGTATCTTTTGTGCCCATGGCATCCAAGCTTTTAAAGCTTTGTGAGACATTTTGATGCTTTCCAAAATGTGCTCAGCATCTTCTAATTTTGGCGCCCTTATCAACAAGCGTTCTGATTCAAATGCATCCGGAAAATTCCTCATCGCTGGATGCACTTGCGTATCCGTTTCCACCGCTGTCTGAGAGTCATCCCAATGTACAGGCGTTGTCGTACCTTGCAAATAATCTTCTCTCGTCATTCCATATGTGATCGCATCGTAATACGATTTTTCTTTTGGAGAAAACCAAGCTTTTCGAAGATGACCTTCTTTTACAAACCCAACACGTTCAAATGTTTTTCTCATCGCGAAATTATCTTGGCGTGTATGTCCTTCTACTCGAATTTTTTCTTCAGGTAGACTAAATACATAATCAGCTACTTTTCTTAAAGCAGCTGGACCATACCCATGACCTCGATGACTTTCCGCTATGCGTAAATCGAAAACAGGGATTTCATCCTGCAGATCAAACACTTTGACGATCCCCACTTTAACCTGATCTTCATTTTCCACCCAAAACGTTTTCACTTCATCGGATTCGTATCCGCCTTCTTCTATTGTTTTTTCGATTATTTCTCTAGCTGGATTTGAATTCCCATGAAACGGCCAATTATTTGTCGTCATAAAATGAATGAGCTGTTCTTGCTCTTCCATTGTCCATTCAGTTAATCTCATTTTTTAACCTCCGAGCATGCATTACTTTTGGATTTTTAGGAGCCTCATTGAATTTAGCACGACAAGTAGTGTGGCACCCATATCTGCAAAAATGGCAATCCATAGGGTTAACAACCCCGGAATGATTAATAGTAATGCAACTATTTTTAATCCTAAAGCAAACATAATATTTTCTTTAATAATACGCAATGCTTTTCGGCTTAATTGAATCGTATATGGTAGTTTTTCTAAATCGTCTGCCATCAATGCGACATCCGCTGTTTCTAAAGCTGCATCGGTTCCAGCTCCACCCATGGCAATACCTACAGAAGCAGCTGCTAATGCCGGAGCATCATTCATTCCGTCACCAACCATTGCTACTCTTCCGCGTTCAGCAATTAAGCTTTTAATCGCCGTTAATTTATCCTCTGGCATTAATCCCGCACGTACATCCGTTACACCAACTGTTTTAGCAATCGATTGAGCAGTTGTTGGATGATCTCCCGTTAACATAATAACGTGTTTGATGCCTAGGTTTTTTAATTTCGTTATAATGAATCGACTTGAACTTCGAACATCATCTGCAACCGCTAAATGACCAATACACATATTATCACGGAGGATAATCATGACTGATTTCCCTTGAGATTGTAACTCCTCTATTTCTTTTTGTACTTTTTCGGTAATGGCGGTCTTTTCATTCGCCCATTTCATACTACCGATAGATACGGGTACTCCTTGTAAAGTAGCTTCAATTCCTTTCCCTGTAATGGACTGGAAGTTTTCAACTACATCAGGAGTTACATCGATTTTTGCTGCGTAGCTCATGATGGCACGTGCTAAAGGATGAGCGGAGTTTGCTTCGACCGATGCTGCAATGTGCATCATGTCTTCCTCGCTTACTGCACCATTTGTAGCTACATCCGTTACTTCAGGAAAACCGTTTGTTAACGTCCCTGTTTTATCAAAGGCAATGGCTTGTAATCGACCCATTTCTTCTAAATAAACACCACCCTTAATCAGCACACCTTGTTTCGCAGCGTTTCCAATGGCCGTTACAATGGCAACCGGCGTGGATACAACGAGAGCACAAGGACATCCCACTACAAGAACCGCTAACCCTTGGTAAATCCATGCCTGCCAATCTCCTACAAATAAAGGAGGGATGATCGCTACGGCAATCGCTATTAGAATAATAATCGGAGTATAGTATTTAGCGAATTGATCGACAAATTTTTGAGAGGGTGCTTTTTCACCTTGAGCTTCTTCAACTAAATGAATAATTTTAGCAATTGTCGTATCTTCTACGCGCTTCGTTACTCGAACTTCAAGTGCACCTTCTTCATTTAATGTACCCGCAAACACTTCATCCCCAATTACTTTCGTTACCGGCATTGACTCACCTGTAATTGGTGCTTGATTAACCGAAGAATTCCCTAAAATCACTTCACCGTCCATCGCGATCTTTTGACCGGGCTTGACGATTAACACGTCGCCGATTTCAATTTCTTCCGTACCTAATTCCATAACTTGTTCATTTCTTCTAATTGAAGCCTTTGAAGGAGCAATGTCCATTAATTGACGAATCGACTGTCTCGCTTTCGTCATGGAATACGCCTCTAACGCTTCACTAACAGCAAATAAGAAAACGACAACTGCTGCTTCACGCCATTCTCCTATGATGGCTGCCCCGATGATCGCAATCGTCATCAATGTCTTCATATCAAAGTAAAATCGTGATAAGTTTTGTAACCCGCTCCAAAACATCGAGTATCCACCGATAGCAATTGACGCAACAAAGAAACCAATGGCGAACGGATCTGCTTCGCTTGTTTGGAATGAAATAACGGTTCCGATAATTAATAAAACAAGTGAAACAAAGGTTATGATATTCTCTTTTCGCTTATAAAACGGAACGATTTCAATCACTCTTTTACTCGTAACCGGGTGTACTTTTATTCCGTCAAAAGCCCCCGCTTTTTCCAAATCTTCAATTGTAGCTTTTCCAACAAGACGAACTTTGGAAGCGCCGAAGTTCACATTTACTTCTTTCACTTCAGGTAAAGCTTGTATATTCTTTTCGAATTTCATCGCACAATTAGCACAAGTTAAGTTTTCTAAGCGGTATTCTTGCTGTTCAGATGCTTTCATTTGAGACACCTTCTTTCGCATGCTCGTATGCAATTTTAACCAGCTGACTCACGTGATCGTCAGCTAGACGATAATAAACTAGTTTTCCTCTTTTTTCGGATTTCGCTAAATCTATATCTTTTAAATACCTTAAGTGATGAGAAGCAGTTGCAGTAGATGACTGGATAATGGCAGCAACGTCACAAACACATAGTTGTTCTTGAATCGTTAAGGCATAAGCTATTTTTAATCGTGTCTCGTCAGCTAACGCTTTGAAGATCACGGTCATCCCTTTTAGGTTAGGCAAATTTGCTTTTACTTTTAAAACATCCTCTTCATGGACACAAGTCGTTTCACATACCTCTGTTTTCACTTTTCTCACTCCTTATTCAAACGTTCATTTGATTGTTAGGTTTAGTATATGCTCCCTAGAAACGATTAGCAAGCATATTCAAATCATGGTTTGATTATTATTTATATCTGCTTCAGAATCACAACGTTAGCACCGAAACATGCAAGTTCGCTACAACAAAAACAACCATACCGATTAATTTTGCCAGTCAAAAAAGGAATAAAGGTTTGTCATAGAGAATAGTTAGGGAATCAATTACGTATAGAATATAGAATCGAAATGTTTGGGGGGATTACTCATGTATAAACGAATATTGGTTGCAGTCGATGGCTCTTCACACTCAAAACGAGCAGCAAGCCATGCTGTTTTTCTAGCAGGTACCCAGTCAGATGTTCATGTTACCCTGCTATATGTACTGGATTATGACAAAACATCTCCAGATCTCGTTCAACAACTGACAAGCGAAGAGCTCCATGAAGACCGACGAAACAAAATCTTGCCAATTGAAGACATGTTCGTTTCAAAGGGTATCCATACAGAGATTAAACTATTACATGGTGATGCAGGACCCGTTATTGTTGAACATGCCAATCAGGAAAAATATGATATCGTTGTAATCGGCAGTAGAGGGTTAAATACTTTACAAGAAATGGTCCTTGGAAGCGTCAGCCATAAAGTTGCGAAACGTGTCCATTCACCTGTTTTATTAATAAAATAAAAATCAGGACTGACCTAACTAATGGTCAGTCTTTTGCAATGTTAGGAGTTGTTCACATGAAAAAAGGATGGCTAAATTTAATAACGGATGTACCTGGTGTTCAAGTAGGTCATGTCACGTTAGAGGAAAAATTGAATGAACAGGATACAATTTGTACAGGAGTTACCGCTATACTCCCCCATACAGATGATCCATTTCAACATAAAGTTCCAGCAGCAAGCTTTGTATTAAATGGTTTCGGCAAAACAGCTGGGCTGATTCAACTTGAGGAATTAGGTCTGATGGAATCGCCAATTATGCTTACTAACACATTTAGTGTGGGTGCTGTTTTAGAAGGAACTCTTTCTTATATGTTAGAGAAAAATCCTGAGATTGGAGATTCCACGAGCTCATTGAATATTGTGGTGGGTGAATGTAATGATAGTTATTTAAACTCCATGCGATTAATGGCGGTGCGACCAGAACATGCAATCGAAGCACTTGAATCAGCGGCAATCGGTGAGTTTGAACAAGGGGCTGTCGGAGCAGGAAAAGGAATGATTTGTTACGGGGTAAAAGGTGGAATCGGAAGTTCGTCTCGAATAGCTGAACATGAAGACTTAGCTTATACGACAGGCGTCCTAACTCTCACGAATTTTGGGAGAGCAAACGAATGTAAAATGGCTAATTGGGAAAAGGATACTCTCGAAAAACCTGATGGATCGGTCATTATAGTTGTCGCCACAGACGCTCCTGTTGATGCGAGACAATTAAAGCGTCTTGCCAAGCGTGCAGCAATCGGACTTGGTCGAACAGGAACCCATATACATAACGGAAGTGGAGATATCATCATTGCTTTTTCTAATGCCAATAAAGTACCTCACATCTCTAAAGAAGCGTTTGTACAACAACAGCTATTACGTGATGACCATCCCATGATGAATGAACTTTTCCAAGCGGTCGTTGAATCTACTGAAGAAGCAGTTTACCAATCAATCCTTCATGCTGAAACGACCACTGGTAGATTAGGTCGAGTTATTGAAAAAGGAACCTTTTGATAAGAAAAGCCAGCCCCCAAGTTAGTGAGGGCTGGCTTTTTTTTTTGATGAATAGGTTTACTCGTCACTTTTATGATTTTACTCGTCAACTTTGCGAATTTACTCGTCACTTTTGAACATTTACTCGTCACATTTCATCTTTTACTCGTCAAACTCAGAAACTACAGATCCATCAACCAACGTATATACAACAGCTACTTGGCAATGGCAGAAAAGCCAGCCCTCAAGTTAGTGAGGGCTGGCTTTTTGTATGATGAATCAGTTTACTCGTCATCTTTGAACATTTACTCGTCAACTTTGCGATTTTACTCGTCACTTTTGAACATTTACTCGTCAAACCCAAAAACTACAAATCCACCATCCTAAGCAAACAAATAAATACCCACCAACAAGAGTAGCCCACCGCATATATAGCCGCTACTTGGCAATTACAGAAAAGCCTGCCCCCATAATTAGTGAGGGCTGGCTATTTTTTGTGATGCATCAGTTTACTCGTCAACTTTGAACATTTACTCGTCAACTTTGAGATTTTACTCGTCACTTTTGAACATTTACTCGTCACTTTTCAACTTTTACTCGTCAAACCCAGAAACTACAGATCCACCAACCTAAGCAAACAAATAAATACCCACCCAGAAGAGTTGCCACCGCATATACAACCGCTACTTGGCGTTTATCTGTGTACCAGCATTCCACTACCTGAACTGCAAACGTCGAAAACGTAGTAAATGCACCTAAAAACCCAACGAGCCAAAATAGATTCCAATCTGTTTCATGAAGTGCTAAAGACAGACTGGCTCCCATCAATAAAGAGCCGAGCCAGTTAATCAATAGAATCCCTGTTAATCCTTGAATTTTTAGTGACACTATATATCGACTCATAGCACCGAGCATTCCGCCGATAGCTAAAGAAAGAAGGGTCATTTTGATCCGCCTCCCAACTTAAAACCACCAGCCGCTGCCACGATACACGTTATAGTCATTCCTAGACCATATAGAGTTCCCGTTAGCACATCGTTCTCCATAATTGCCAGCCATTCTCCAGAGAAAGTTGAAAACGTCGTAAACGAGCCCAAAATGCCTGTGGTGACAAACAATGCTTTCTCTCTCTTTACTTCTTTCATTTTATGAAAGATAAATCCTAAGACAAAGCTACCTATGATATTAGCAATCCATAACCCCGTAATTGGGAATAAAACCAGAACTGTAAATCGTAATAGTGTTCCGACCATGCCGCCTAAGCCTACCCATATAATGTTTTTCATGTTCGAAACACGTCCTTATTTATCTTTATCCGACAGAAGACTCCCACCTCAAGGAATGAAAAGGGCGAAGCCTAATGAGTAGGTGGGAGATGAATGTCGGTTGGCGGTAGCCAAAACTTTCCTCACGATGATACAATGAGAACAAACATTCGTATTGTAGGGGTGGAAATCATGTTAGTCAAGAAGGCATACAAATTCCGGATCTATCCAACCAAAGAACAAGAAATCCTCATTGCTAAAACAATCGGATGCAGTCGTTTCGTATTCAATCGCTTTTTAGGGCGATGGAACGAAACATACAAAGAAACTGGCAAAGGATTATCGTACCATTCTTGTTCTGCTGAATTAACACATTTAAAAAAAGAATTCGTATGGCTAAAAGAAGTTGATAGCATTGCCCTTCAATCCTCACTTAAAAACCTGGCTGATTCCTATTCGCGATTCTTCAGGAAACAAAATAAAGCACCACGTTTCAAGTCTAAAAAGAATAAGGTGCAATCCTACACAACGAAAGAAACAAATCATAACATTGCCATGGTAGACAACAAAATAAAATTACCCAATCTTGGTCTTGTTCGCTTTGCAAAAAGTCGTGAAGTAAAAGGTCGTATTATTCGTGCGACTATTAGACAAAATCCTAGTGGCAAATATTTTGTATCCATCCTGGTCGAAACAGAAATTCAACCATTGGAGAAAACTGAATCATCTATTGGGATAGACTTAGGGATCACTGACTTTGCTATTTTTTCTGATGGTCGGAAGATTGACAATAATAAGTTCACACCAAAGATGGAAAAGAAACTAAAGCGTGAACAACGGAAACTTTCAAGACGTTCATTGAATGCTAAAAACAAGGGTAAAAGCCTTCTTAATGCCAAAAACTATCAGAAGCAAAAGATAAAAGTCGCTAGATTGCACGAAAGAATCATGAACCAACGTCACGATTTCCTTAACAAATTAAGTACAGACATCATCAAAAACCACGATATTGTCTGTATCGAAGATTTGAATACCAAAGGAATGTTACGCAATCATAAGTTAGCAAAATCAATCTCTGATGTATCGTGGTCTGCTTTTGTATCGAAATTAGAATACAAGGCGAAATGGTATGGTAAAACCATCGTGAAAATAAGCAGATGGTTTCCGTCTAGTCAAATGTGTTCCAATTGTGGACATCAGGATGGCAAGAAATCTCTTGAAATAAGGGATTGGACTTGTCCTGTTTGCCACGAACATCACAATAGAGATATAAATGCCAGCAAAAATATCCTAGCCGAAGGCTTAAGAGCCTTAGTTTTGGCTTAAACAAAAGGGTAGAACCGCAGGAATCTGCGGAGATAGCTTGGTCAATAAGAGAAACCTCTGTTGACAAAGAAATACGTCAACAAGTACGCTCTGTTCCCAAGAATCTCCCACTTCAATCAGACCGTAAGGTCGATAAGTGGGGGTAGTTCAATCAGCCTTCAATTTTAATACATGCTCTTTTTCTTGATTTCCACTAATGACGGTTTCATGATACTCGCCTTTAGCCCAGTCGTCTACTTGGTTGTGGAACCAACCGGATTTCATGTGACCACTTTGACCGGGTCCGACGATATGATAAGCACTTGATAAATCAGCTAAGTCCGCAACAAATCGCCAGGAAGCACCGTGGTCAACTGATCCATCCTCTTGGAATCCAGCAGCTTGAACAGTAATATTCGAACCGCCAACCGGTACTGATTTCGGATTTAAGAAATACGCAAATATGGGTGAAGCACCTGAGAGTGGGTGATCAAATGTAAGTTGATGATAATCTCCCCACTTCCAGTCACCTACGTCTTCACCAAACGTATCTTCTATAGAGGCTACCGAATCTACAAATGATTGATAAACCCATTTGTCAATTCCCCCTTTTTCAGTTACCCACGCACCCTCTTGACCTGCATATCCATCACGCATCATTTGATCGGTGATGTTGCCTTTTCCTGCTAGCATATCATAGACGTCTTCAGGCATCTGATCTTTAAATAACGTCATCGGAAGCTGTTTAATCCATTTATGGTAAATGAGCGGAGCGGCAGAATTAGCTTCATCTATTTGATTCCAATTTTTTAATTCTTTCAACAGATCACTGTATTTATTTTCAGTATCTAATTTTTCTACTGATTGAACCATGTCATCCATAAGTTCTCTTGCTTGAAGATTATGCTGATCCATTTGCAAGGCCATCATATCTTCTTTCGTTAGTTTATCGCCTTGTTCTAAAACCTCAGCAATTCGTTCATAGCGGTATGACTGAGCCCAAAAATCCGTTAAGTGATAGGGATAAGATTCATCTACGACTTGGTTATTCGCAGTGGCAATAAAACCTTCATCTGGATTTACGACAGTTGGTAGCTCATCATACGGCACGAATCCATCCCAACCATACTCACTTGAATTTCCTGGCACAGGAAGTTGAGCATCCCCTAATTTACGTATCGGAATTCTTCCGTTCGCTTTGTACGCAATCGTTCCGTCCTTCGCTGCAAAAACGAAGTTTTGTGCAGGTGCATGAAAATCTTCCAATGCAGTTTCAAACTCTTCCCAATTGGTGGCTTTATTCATATTCAATACAGCCTGCAATTCTAACGTCGGATCTAGTGCCGTCCACTGCATTGAGAACTGAGCACTTGGTTCTTCCTTGTCGAACAAGACATTCGAAATGATTGGACCATGACGTGTAACCACTACTTCAAAATCGATTGTTTCTCCGTCTTTAACTTTAATCGGTTCTTCTCGAACAATGGCTTGCTCCCACTTGCCGTCGTATTCAAATTCAGTCGGATTTTCCGGATTTGGTGTTTCGATATATAAATCTTGTACATCCGGTCCTACATTCGTTACACCCCAAGCAATTTCTTCATTGTGACCTAAAATAATCCCTGGAATCCCTGCAAAAATGACTCCACTTACGTTTTGTTCAGGTGACTGTAGATGCATTTGGTACCAGATTGATGGTGTACTCAGACCTAGATGTGGATCATCTGCTAATAAAGGCATTCCCGACTCCGTCTTATCACCCGAGACAACCCAGTTATTACTTCCATTGAACTCGTTTGGAATAACTTCCGGCATAAACTGTCCTGCAACTTCTACCTGATTCTCTAAGTTCGCTTCGATAATAGCTGGTTTGTCTTCAGGGTAAGTAATGAACAATTCGCGAGCCTTTTCTTCTGGAAAATTCCCTAGTGCCCAGTGACGAATCGCTAAACTCGACCAATGACCACCTAAATCGTACGCCATAAATTTACCAATCGTTAAGGAATCTACTTCTGTCCATGGTTCAGGCTCGTAACCTAGCAACTTAAACTCAAAAGAATACTTTCCATCTTCCTTTGCTTCAGCCATATAGGCATTGACGCCTTCTGCGTACCATTTAAGAACTTGTTTCGCTTCTTCCCCATAGCCCTCCCATGAATCTTTAGCCGCTTCTCTCAAGCTAAATGTTCGAAAGAATTGATCCGTTGTCACGGCTGCTTCTCCCACGACTTCAGATAATCTCCCGCTAGCTTGTCTTCGCGCTAAATCCATTTGAAACATTCGGTCTTGTGCTTGCACAAACCCTTGCGCTCGGTATAAATCCGCATCATTTTCCGCAAGAATATGTGGTACCCCTTGCTCGTCTCTTGTAACTGTCACTTCTTGATCTAAAATATCAACTGTCATTTCTCCAGAAATTTGAGGTTTGGATTTCCCTATGTATACGTTAATGACGACTACTGCAATGATGAGCAATAAGACTAGACTTCCTCCGATCCATAACAACCACTTTCCAAGTTTACGTTTCCCCTTCATTCCCCTAATTCCCCCTAGACTTCTTTCTTATGAAATTCGCTTAATTTATAGAATTCTCCTGCACAAAGAAAAAAACTATTTAGTGTATCTAAACAACGATACGCTAAATAGTTTTTGTTTATTTCATATTTTCTTCGGCCAACACTAATTTCACGTTTTTCACTTGATCTTTCTCCGTTAAAATATATAACACATCTTTAGGCTCTAACTTTGTTGACCCTGTTGGCATAACCAAATCACCATCACGAATGATTGCACTGATGACTGTTTTCTTAGGTAATCCAATCGTTTGTAGGAGCTGTCCAGCGAAAGGAGACGAGGCTGAAAGTTCAACTTCTAGCATCTCAGCATTTGCTCGATCCATGGATACAAGTTCTAACGAGTGAATGCGTTTCGGAACAGCTGGACCGTTTAGTTTCAGTAAATTCGCGACGACTGGAATCGTTGACCCTTGTAATAAAGCAGAACTTAACACAATGAAAAATACGATATTAAAATACAGATGGCTATTTTCCATACCTGCTAACATGGGGAATGTAGCCAAAACAATCGGGACCGCTCCACGTAATCCTGCCCAAGAAATAAACCACTTCTCCTTTAGGGTGTAAGGGAAGAAACTTGTTGAAATAAAGACAGCAATGGGTCTAGCAATCGCTATAAGTACGAATGACAATACGAGTCCTTTCCAAATTAAATCCCAATCAGCGAGTTCATTTGGGAATACGAGTAACCCTAATATCACAAACATAGCTATTTGCATAAGCCATGCAAATCCTTCGTGGAAACTGATGATGGAATTACTATGTCTTAATTCACGGTTTCCTATAATCATGGCAGCAATGTAAACAGCCAATAGACCACTTCCACCTAATACAGCTGTAATACTATATATGAATACAGCAAATCCAGCAGATAATACGGCATATAGTCCACCCGCATCTAACTTAATCTTATTCATCGTCTTAGAAGCAAAAATTCCTAGTCCAAATCCAAATAAGACCCCTAAGCCCATTTGTAAAAAGAACATCCCCGCTAACGACCACGCGGACGTATTAGGCATCATAATCCATTCGATAAAAACAATCGTTAAGAACATGGCCATAGGATCATTCGTTCCAGACTCAGCCTCTAATGTCGATGACAGCTTTTGCTTAATATTTTGACCGGCTAATACCGAAAATACAGCAGCGGCATCCGTAGAGCCTACAATGGAACCTAGAAGAAAGGCTTCTAACCATCCGATACCTAAAACATAATAAGTGGCAACAGCTACAATGGAAGTAGTCACCAAAACGCCAACCGTTGCTAAAACAATTGAACCGCCAAGAACTGGCTTGACCTGTTTCCATTGAGTTTGAAGTCCACCTTCAAATAAAATAATGATTAGAGCTAATACACCAACCATTTGAGCAACTTTTGCATTTGAAAAATAGATAAGTCCTGAAATATCGCTACCTAATAACATCCCTAAAAATATAAAGAGAATCAATGCAGGAACTCCTGCTCGCGCTGATAATTTCGTCATCAATACGCCACTTAAAAGAAAAATACCCATTAAAAGAATGGCAAAATCAGTTGTGAAATTCTCCATTAGTCCCTCCTTGCATAACCTGTGATGTTATCTATATTGTACAGGAAGAAGGGTGAATTTAGCACAAAAAAGCCTTGAATTCAAAAGAATTCAAGACTTTTCTTCAACATTTTCACCAACGATTTTCACTTCTAGTTCGAGGTCTATTCCAAATACATCTTTTACCTTCGATTTAACCATTTCAATCGTTTGAATATAATCCGTTGCAGTGGCATTGTTTTTATTCACAATAAACCCAGCATGTTTTGTCGATACTTCTGCTCCACCGAAGCCCTTACCTTGCAATTCACAATCTTGAATCAGCTTCCCTGCAAAATAACCGGGAGGTCTTTTGAAGACACTACCTGCTGAAGGATATTCTAATGGTTGCTTCGATTCTCTTAGATGTGTTAAATCGGCGATTTTTGCATCAATTGCTAATTGTTCGCCTTCAGCTAATTCGAATTCAGCAGACAATACATAATACCCTTTTTTTGTAATGACACTCTTTCGGTAGTCTAATTCAAGTTCCTCTTTAGAAAGAACTAGTTTGACTCCTTCTTTTGTTAAAACAGTTGCTTGATAAATGATGTCTTTTATTTCTCCACCATAAGCTCCAGCATTCATTGCCATTGCTCCACCAATTGAACCTGGTATTCCGCATGCAAACTCAAGACCCGTTAACTTTTCCTTCGCCGCTGCTCTAGATACATCAATAATATCCACACCAGCTTCTGCTAGGACTCTTGTGCCATTAATTTCAATACGGTTAAGCATTTGTAAGTTTAAAACGATTCCACGTACTCCTCCATCACGAACAACCATGTTCGATCCATTTCCAAGGAGTAATAAAGGAACATTATTTTCATGAGCATATGCAACTACAAAAGTAGTCTCTTCTTCGGTTAATGGGGTGACATAAAGGTCTGCGAGACCACCCATTTTCGTCATTGTATGCAAGTTTAGTGGTTCATCTATTAAAACACAGTCATGTGCTAAAGTTGCTGTTAAGTCTTCATACCAACGTTGTTTAGTCATGTATAGCCAAATCCTTTCGGTTACCTCTTTCCATTGTATAGTATGCGTTTTAACCGCAGATTTGACAAGTGAAAATCACGATAACCATACTTTTGACCACTGTTCGATTCCAGCAATTGCATCTTTCAGCCCTCTGCCCTTATCGGTTAATGAGTATTCTACTTTAACTGGAACATTTGTATACACACGTCGTTCCACGATTCCTTCTTTTTCAAGTTCTTTTAGACGTTCTGAAAGAAGTCGACCACTAACAGGTAGAGCAGACTCAATTTCATTAAAACGCTGCGGACCATCTAACAATTGATATAAAATCAAACCCGTCCAACGTTTACCTATTAACTCCATCGCCTTCGATAAGCGTGGACACAAAGTAGTTTCTTTCATATTCCATCACCTCTTATTGCACCCATTATAACGGAAAACTCACTATAAGTAACGCGATAAGTAATTACATTACTATTTATAACCTATTAACATTTGATTATCAAAACTATTTTATCTTGAATTAAAACTATTTTAATTCAAACATATTGACATCGAGATATTCAACATATATAGTTAGCTTAGAAATAAAAAAACCCCTTGGAGGATGATTATGATGAAAAAATGGAACGTAGACGCAGCTCACTCAACTTTAGGTTTCTCAGTAAAACATATGATGGTGTCAAAAGTACGAGGAAATTTCGGTGAGTTCGATGCTCATGTTGAAGCAAACGAAACAGACTTAACAGGTGCAAATATTCAATTCAACATTAAAGTACCTAGTATTAACACGAATAGCGTAGATCGCGATAACCACTTACGTTCAGCTGACTTCTTTGATGCTGAAACATACCCAGAAATTAAATTCGTTGCAAACAACATTACGAAAAAAGGCGATGACAAATACGATATCGCTGGTGATATGACAATTAAAGATGTTACTAAACCTGTTGTTTTCGATGCTGAATACGAAGGAAAAGGAACAAATCCTTGGGGACAAGAAGTTGTCGGCTTTACAGCTGAAACAAAAATCAACCGCAAAGATTTCGGTTTAACTTGGAACCAAGCACTTGAAACTGGTGGTGTATTAGTAGGAGAAGACGTAAAACTTTCTCTAGAAATTCAAGCAAATCCAGCTGAATAATTAATTAAAAAGACATCACCTAATTCCCATTAGGAATCAGGTGATGTTTTTGACTATTTTTAAAAAAATTAATCCCAACAAGGTTGATTTCCGCTCCTTGCGGACGCTTTCCGTGGGCACGGCTTCAATCTCCTCGTCACTTCGTTCCTCCGGGGTATTCAGCTCGTGCTGTTCCCACTGGAGTCGCCGCCTTGCGCTGCAATCAACGATATCCACTTAAAACACATGGATAATTGTCAATCAAACCAATTAAGTATTCATTTTTATTATTGAGATAAGAAATTATGAAGTTGATTCAATTGAAGGAAATTCACATTACGCGATATAACTTATTTCATTGGATTGCGCGAAGTGAACTGGTTATTATTTGATACTTATTAGAAGTTGATCGCCTTTCTAAAGAATCCTGCGGAATAAAGAAACATGCTAGACCCCACAGTCAACGAATTGCGACGAGTAACCGCAGGAGCATAGGTTTTTAACAGACGAGGAGGCTGGCGGTTCTTCCGCGGAAAGCGAAAGAAATAGCCGACCGACCAAATTCTTTTTCAATCGAGTACAGAAGATAAGAAATTAAATTGTACATAGGTATCACCTAATCAAAAAATGCAATTCCCTCTCAGTGAAGGAATTGCATTTTTTAATAAGTCCATTTTTGGTCAATCAGTTTGATGGCAAGTTCAGCAACCATAGGACGGCTGATAAGGAATCCTTGAATTTTATGAGCACCCATTTCTTTTAATAAAAACAATTGCTCTTCTGTTTCGACACCTTCCATTACGGTGGTCATGCCCAAGTTTTTAGCGATATCTAAAATTCCTTGTAAAATAATTTGTGACTTTTCGCCTTCGTTTTCCATAATCATTAGGAATGAACGATCCACTTTAACATGTTGTATAGGTAAAAGTTTTAAAATCGATAATGATGAGTAACCCGTTCCAAAATCATCTAATGCAGTTTGAACACCGTATTCGTTTAGCTCCGTCAATAATACGGATGCTAATTCACTGTTTTGTACAGCAACCGTCTCCGTAATCTCGAACATTAAACTACTTGGTGAAATACCTACTTCTTGAATAATCGACTTAATGTCATTCATGAAATCGGGATGCATCATTTGTTTGACTGATATATTAATCGCTACGTGGAAACCATCATGCAACTCATTTTCCCACTGTTTTACTTGCAGTGCCACTTGTCTTATAATCCAACGACCCACTGGAACAATTAAATCATTATCTTCAAGCAATGGAATAAATTCAATTGGTGAAACGGCTCCAATTAATGGCGACTCCCATCGAAGTAAAGCCTCAAAGCTCTTAATTTTTTGTTTTGATAATTCATACACCGGTTGGTAAACCATGTAGTACTCATTATTATGAAGTGCATGGACAACATTATTAGCTATTAATCTTGCACGTTCATTCTGATTTGCTAATTCTTGCGAGAAGAAGACTGCACGATTTCCACCCAGTTTTTTGGCTTCTTGAACAGCAAATGTAGCATCTTGCATCATTAAGTCTGGCCAATCTCCTAATTCGGATTTTCGTATCCCAAGACTTAACGTCATCCATATGCTTTCAAACGATGAAAGCTCAAGAGGTTCTCCCATTAACTTCACTAAAGCAGTTGTCATTGTCTTTAATTCTTCTTCATCTTGTGTAGAAACCAGTAAAACGAATTCGTCTCCACCAACTCGATACAAATCATTGCGATTAGCAAACTCTTGAATTTTATTACTTACTTCAAAGAGCACCCTATCACCAATTTGATAACCATTCCGTTCGTTTATCTCTTTAAAACGGTCTAAATTCACAAAAAATAACGTGAACTTCTTAAAATTGGTTGGATCCAAGTCTCTTTTCAATTTTTCTTCAAGTACGACACGGTTTGGTAAGTTTGTTAATAAATCACGTTTCAACAAATTGTCTTCACGTACTTCGTTTCTTCGTATGTAAAATAAGATTCCGCATAATATCAAGAATGTCACAGCAACAACTAATGTATTGCGCCAAAAAATCGTTGAAATTCGATTATCTAGAGCGTTTGTATAGGAATCGACGAGCACTGTCCAATCGGCTCCTGCACGTTGGAACATAACAAAATGCGCTGAATCTTCCTCAACTAAAATTGAACCACTCTCTTTTACTTTCATTTGTTCTTTAATATCTGCTGCATAATCGAATCGATTATCAAACGGCTCATCTGTCGTTGAAAAAACTAGTTGTTCTTCTTTAAATAAATACAGACTGCCCGGTAGACTTGACTCTTTCGCCACGGAACCTAGAATATTTCCCATATTCACGACACCAGACAGAACGCCAATTACTTCATCTCCCTTTTTAACAGGGAGTCGGATAGCCGTTACTATTTGGTCAGGATCTTGGTAAAGGGGAAATAAATCACTAAACACCACTTCTCCTTGCAAAGCGCGTTCAAATGATTCAATCTGATTCACTTTAAAACGTGATCCATCACCAGCTAAAGTTTCACCTTTTGGGTTAATGAAACCTAAAGATGTGAAGAAGGGCATCTTGTCACGTTGGTTTGCTAAGAACTCAATGATTTCTTCATCATTACCATCTAATAACACTAAATAATTTGCGATAAGTTCTAATTCTGCAACTCTTTCATTCGAAAATTTGTTTGTTTCGTCTGTAAAGTTCTTTAACAATTCATTCGTTTCATTATCTACAGTTTCAATCACATATTCTTTTGTATCTTGATAATTAATTATGGTTAATGCAACGACTGTCAGAAGAATTAATGAAAGTAATACATAAGCTTGTATTTGCCTTTTTGACACTTCGTCACACCCTAACGTTCGTCTCTTTTTGTATATGTATCATTAAATGTAATTAAATACCATTTAAATTTTTCCTTCCATACATATACATTGTCGAACAATGTCAGAAAATAGTCAATGTGTTTTATGATATATTTATATCAGTTTAAGACAATTCTATGCCAATAGATGATACGAAAGGAGTATTTTGATGGAAAATAAAAGTGAAAAATCGACAAAACCTTTTTTCCAATTAATGAAATCCTTAAAATGGCCTATTGGCGTTACCATCTTCGCCATTTTTCTCGCATTAGCAGAAACAATAACGGGTTTGGTCGTTCCTTTAGTTACAAAAAATTTAGTAGATACGTTAACAACTTCCAGCATTGATTGGAAATTAATCTTGTTATTATTAGGCGTCTTCTTACTTCAAGCGGTGGCTGGTGGAGTTTCCTATTATTTACTAACATACATCGGTGAAACGATCGTAGCTGACTTAAGGAGAAAGTTGTGGAGAAAAGTTTTACGTTTACCAATCCCATTTTATGATGCCAATGAAACTGGCGAAACGATGAGCCGCATTACACAAGATACTTCTATACTAAAGCAGCTAATCACAGGTCATTTAGTCACTTTTGTATCAGGCATTATCTCTGTTGTAGGTTCTGTTATCATCCTGTTTTTCATTGACTGGAAAATGACCATGATTATGTTAGTGAGTGTGCCTATTTCCATGGCCATTATTATTCCACTTGGTCGTAAAATGCATAAAGTGGCGAAAGGTACGCAAGAAGAAATGGCCAAGTTTTCTGGTTTACTCGGACGTGTTTTGTCAGACATTCGTCTTGTGAAATCCTATCGTGCAGAAGAAACAGAGAGTGTAAAAGGTGACCGTGCGATTGGTGAGCTATTCCAATTCGGACTGAAAGAAGCACGCATTCAATCGATTATTTCACCTTTGATGACTTTATTAATGATGGGTATTCTTGTGCTCATCCTAGGTTATGGAGGTATGCAAGTCTCTAAGGGCGAGTTATCAGCAGGTTCTCTCGTTGCGATTATCTTTTATTTATTCCAAATCGTGGTGCCCTTTGCACAAATGGCGTCCTTCTTTACTGCCTATCAAAAAGCGGTTGGGGCGACAGAACGTATTCAGTTCATGTTGGAGCTAGATCATGAAACCATCTCAGGATCTCCTAAGCAAAGTGAAGACAAACTACGATTTGACAATGTTAGTTTTTCATATAATGAAGACAAAAAAATATTGAATGGTGTATCTTTTGAAACCACACCTGGAACAGTCACCGCATTTGTTGGACCAAGCGGTGGGGGGAAAACCACGATTTTCTCTTTACTCGAACGTTTTTATGAACCCAACAGTGGAAAAATTTACATTGGAGATGTTCCAATAAATGAATTTCCGCTTGGTGATTGGCGTGGACGACTTGGATACGTGTCGCAAGAAAGTCCATTAATGAATGGTTCACTTTTTGAAAATATGACCTACGGATTAGATGCAAAGCCTTCGGACGAACAGTTAAAAGAAGCCGCGATTGCCGCCAATGCCTGGGAATTTATCGAGAAGCTGCCTCAAGGTGTTGAAACGTTAGTTGGTGAGCGAGGCATGAAACTATCCGGTGGTCAACGTCAGCGAATTGCGATTACCCGTGCATTGTTATACAATCCACAAATTTTGTTGTTAGACGAAGCAACTTCTAATTTAGACAGCGGTTCAGAAATTTTAGTTCAAGACGCACTCCAAGTATTAATGAAGGGTCGCACCACATTAGTGATCGCCCATCGTTTAGCAACTGTCCTTCATGCAGACCAAATCTTGGTGTTAGAGGGCGGAGAGATTACGGGTAGAGGAACGCATAGTGAATTATTCGATTCACATAAATTATATAAAGAGTTTGCGCTAGGGCAAGGGTTGTCGTAGGGAGAGTGGCTATTGAGACCACTCTTTTGTTTGAATTTGTAGAACCTCATGAGGAGGCAATCATCTGTCATCACTTGAAACTATTCTCGCAATGATTCGTACAATATAGTAGCTTACTATTTTTAAGGAGTGTTTAATTTGTCGATGGATCCATATTCTTCGGGTGGTTTTGATTTATTTGGAGCGATGTTCGTTATTATCCCCGTCCTTATAATTGGTGTTTTTATTTTTATTTTCGTTAAAGGAATTAGTGAATGGAGCTCGAATAATAAATCTCCAATACTTAGTGTCCCTGCGGAAGTTATAACGAAACGTACGCGAACTTCTGGCGGTCATGGGAATTCTGCTGCCAGCACTTCTTATTACGTAACTTTCGAAGTACAAAGTGGTGATCGTATCGAACTTCGAGTAAATGGGTCGGAATTTGGTATGTTGGCCGAGCAAGATTTAGGGATTTTGACATTCCAAGGGTCACGCTATAAAGGCTTTGAACGAGACAAAACGGTTTAGAACGGCAAAAAGAGGAATGGACATTGTGTCCACTCCTCTTTTTTATATCGTTTAATACGTATAAGAAACGACTTCGCTTTATTCTTTTAAACTGTTACTGTAGCTAAACGAGATGCGACAGTTTTCACGTCTTCCATTCCGTCTGCAATGATTTGTGATGCACGATCTGGGAATTGGTTGTGACCTTCGATGATTACTTCTTCGATGTCCGTGATTCCGAAGAAATTCATAATCAGACGTACATAGTTTACGCTCATTTCCATAGGTGCCATTTCTGGTGTTGAGTAAACGCCACCGCGTGCATTTAAGATGATTACTTTTTTATCAGGAACTAAACCGACTGGACCATTTTCACTGTATGCGAATGTGACACCAGCTCGGTAAATATAATCGATAAATGTTTGTAATGGTGCTGGAATTGTTTTATTCCATAACGGAAAGGCGAACACGACAACGTCTGCATCCATGAAAGCATCCATTGCTTTATTAGCAGCAGTTAAAATACGTTGTTCGATGTCGTTTAATGGCTCAGCTTGAGCTGATTTGCCCATTGCGTTAAAGAAGTCTTGACCGAAGTAAGGCATATCTTCTTCAAATACATCAAATGTTTGGATATTCAAATCTTTGCCTTTCGTTAATTCATTCATAAAGACTTCATGCATTTTACTTGAAATGCCTTCTGTAGAAGGACGATTATTTGCTTTTACGACTAAAATGTTCATTTATATAACTCCTCTAATGCTTTAAATTTTATCTTGATTTAAAATATCTTTAATTCAAGGTATATGAATATAATAAAAGAGCCGTCTTCAAAAGTCAAAGACTATGCTCTTTCATTAATTAAAAATCACATGAATCATCTTTACAGATTCCTACATCGTCTTGACCGAGCGTCTGAAGTTTCGGCGATATTCCTTCTTCTTCAGCAACTTTCTTTAATGCATCAGCAATAGCTTCCGCTGGTTGAGCTCCAGAAATAGCGTATTTACGGTTTATGACGAAAAACGGCACACCTTGTACACCGAGTAACATACCTTCTTGAACATCTTGCTTCACTTCGACTTCAAATGCATTTGAAGCTAATACTTCAGCTGCTTTTTCACGGTCTAGACCGATTTCTTCAACTACATCTAATAACACATCATGACGACCAATTTCTTTTGTTTCAATGAAATGAGCTTTTAACAAACGTTCGTTCACTTCTGCCGGCTTCCCTTGGCTCTCTGCCCACTTTGCTAAACGATGTGCATCAAAAGTGTTTGCGTGTTTAATACGATCGAAATCGTATGTTAAACCTACCGTCTCCGCTTGTTGACTAACCGAGGCAGTCATTTTTTTGGCCGCTTCAGGTGTCGTATTATATTTTTCAGCAAGTATTTCGTATGTTGATTTATCTGAAGTTGCTGGAGAGTTTGGATCTAATTCATAAGCTTTAAAATGGATCTCAATATTTTCTGATAGTCCTGATGACGCAATTGCTTCCTCTAATCGTCGTTTTCCTATATAACAAAATGGACAAACATAATCTGACCATACTTCTATTTTCATGTCATTCACCTCAAAGTCAATTTTAGAGTGTTCCATAAAAGCTCGCAATCATTCTGCCTAGCAGGTGGATTTATGCTAAAGTTTTGATAAAGGAGTGTGTTCTTAATGATATTACGCGAAGTTATTCGAAAGAAACGTTCTTCTAGAACGGATTACCCGTTCAATCTTCCTTTGATTCAGCAATTCGAATCGCTCGTATTTTCAAACCCTGTAACGATCCTTGCAGGAGATAATGGTTCTGGAAAGACAACATTGCTTGAAGGAATCGCAGCCGCGAGCGGAAGCATTTTAATTAGTGGAGAGTATATAGAAAAAGACACATCTTTTTCTCATGCATATGATTTATCTGAGGAGCTTAAGTTGATTTGGTCAGTAAAAACAAAGAATGGATTCTTCTTTCGAGCATCCGATTTCATTACATACACCCGTGAATTAGCCAATATGCGTGAAAGCGCACGAATTACTTTAGAGGAAATTAAGAGAAGAGATCCCTTTAGCCTAGAAGTACTCCCTTATGCACGAACTTATTCTGAGCTTCGTCACTTATATGGCGAAGGCTTAGACGTGAGGTCTCATGGAGAGAGTTTTCTGGATTTATTCCAAGCGAGATTTAAACCGAATGGCTTGTATATTCTCGATGAGCCTGAGGCACCTTTGTCTCCAAATAAACAATTGTCATTCTTGGCTATCATGCATGACATGGTTCAACATGGTGCACAATTTATCATTTCCACTCACTCACCAATCCTAATGGCATATCCTGAAGCTACTCTGCTTGAAATTCAAGATGATCAGCTTGTCCCAACATCATACGATGAAGTGGAGCATGTTCGATTAACCTCAGATTTCATGAAAGACCCTCAACGATATTTAAGACATTTGCTTGATACGTAAAAAAAAGAGGCTTATAACTAGGCGAGACCAAATAGACTCTACAACAGTAAAGAGACATGTAGCGACTAGCGAAATGGCTCCCGTTTGAATGGTTTTGGTTTTCGCTTCGCTTCTAGTTGAAAGAAGTGTGTTTCATTGAAGGGTTTACTTGGTTAATGAGACGATTTTTTGTGCGGTGATGTGCTATTGAAAATTTATCAATCAAACTGACTAGTTTATCAATCAAAATAAAGATTTATCAATCAAACTGACGATTTATCGATCAAACTCAGCCTTTTATCAATCAAACGCGTCTCACAACTAAGTGAACTAGGCGAGCCAGCCACTCTGCATATCTCCGAGATACCTATGTCCGATTAATTGGATTAGATACGTAAAAAGCCGATTCTCTAAATTGAGAATCGGCTTTTGTTTATTCACTTAACGCTTCTGTTAAGACTGGTACTACTTGTTTCTTACGAGAAACAACGCCTTTTAATAAAGCTACATTGTTAACGAAAGGCACACCAAATGCTGTTTCTGCTTTGCTTGCTTGATTGCCTAATGCTAATGCAACTGAATCGTTATTTAAGATATCAGTCACGACGAAGAAGAACAAATCGAGTCCTTTTTCCGCAATGTTTCTGTAAATTAAATCTTCCAATTCAACTTGACGATTCATAATGTCGTTCACATCAACAGCATTAACTTGGGCGATTTCTACTTTGTACTCACCCATTCCGAACTCTTTAGCATCTAGCGTTAATAAATCTTCAAGTGTTTTGTCGCTTAAATCCGCACCAGCTTTCAGCATAGCCATTCCGTATTCTTCGGCATTCACGCCTGCGATTACTTCTAGTTCTTTTGCCGCTGCAATATCTTGTGGTGTGCATGTAGGTGATTTAAACAATAAAGAATCTGAGATAATGGCAGATAGCATTAATCCAGCCATATTAGCAGGTATTTCTACTCCATTTTCTTTATATAATTTATTCAAAATCGTTGCTGTACAACCCACTGGTTCTGCACGGAAATATAACGGGTCTGCGGTTTCAAAATTAGCGATTCGGTGATGATCGATAACCTCGATAACTTGCACCTCATCTATATCATCTACACTTTGTTGCTTTTCATTATGATCCACTAAAATAATTTGTTGAACTTCAGTTCCAGCTTTTTCAATCAAACGTGGAGCTTCAACCCCAAACGTTTCAAGGGCAAATGATGTTTCATTTTGCACGTCACCTAAACGAACCGCTTCTGCATCCATTCCTAGCTGACGCTTTAAATGTGCATACACCAACGCAGATGCAATTGAATCTGTATCTGGATTTTTATGCCCTAGTACATATACTTTTTTCATGAGAATCCTCCATTATTTAAAACTTATCGCTGTTTATTTTAACATACCTATTTCATAAACAAAATGGCACCGAGCTCTTCTTTATTGACCAATAAATCCTGTAATGTATACGCATCAAGTACTGACAAATACGCTGTTAGGGCTTGATGTAACACATTTCTTAATTTACACACTGGCGTTATGACACAGCGATTAGAAGCACAATTAAAACATTCTACAAGATAGAAATCATCCTCCATCTTCTTGACTACTTCGCCAACATTAATATTTATTGGATCATGAGCTAGACGGATTCCGCCACCTCTACCACGAACGGTTTCAATATAGCCATGTTTCCCTAATTCATAAGTGACTTTCATTAAATGATTTTTCGATATACCATAAGCTGTTGAAATTTCTTGTATCGTCGACAACTGTGATCTTTCTTTAGATCCAACGTACATTAATACTCGAAGTGAAAAATCAGTGTACATAGTTAATCGCATATTTCACCGCACTTTCTCCATCATCATTATACCGAGTATGTCTTTTCCGTGAAAGAAATGTGTCTAAAATATTAAAGATGTATTTTATATATTGCTTTAAAAATTTATGAGGCGTAAGGTAAAGCTATCAAATGATGAAGGGTAGGAAATACAAATGTTATCTTCTCAAACAATCAAAATCGTAAAATCCACTGCACCTGTCCTAGCGACTCACGGAACTGAAATCACAACGGTTTTCTATAAGAATTTATTTTCAGCTCATCCAGAGCTATTGAACATATTTAATCATGCTAATCAAAAACAAGGTCGTCAACAAGCGGCTCTTGCTAACACCGTATATGCCGCAGCTCAGCATATTGATAATTTAGGTGTCATCTTACCAGTAGTTAAACAAATAGCGCATAAACATCGCTCTTTAGCTATAAAAGCTGAGCATTATCCTATCGTTGGAGAACATTTACTTGGCGCTATAAAAGAAGTTCTAGGTGATGCTGCAACGGATGACATTATTCAAGCTTGGGGAGAAGCATATGGCGTAATTGCAGATGTATTTATCCAAGTTGAAAAAGACATGTACAATGAAGCGGCAACTCAAACAAATGGTTGGGATGGATTTAAAGACTTTACGATTGTTAATAAAGTCGAAGAATCAGATGTCATCACTTCGTTTTATTTAAAACCAGCAGACGGAGCTGGCCTACCAAGCTTTAAACCAGGTCAATACATTACGATTCGTCTTAGCATTCCTGGTGAAACGTATCTATTTAATCGCCAATATAGCTTGTCACAATCACCTGGCCAAGACACGTATCGAATTTCTGTGAAAAAAGAAAATGAAATGAATCCAAATGGGAAGGTTTCAGTCTATCTTCACGAAGCCATTCAGATTGGTGATTCGATTGAAGTAACTGCACCTGCAGGGGATTTCTTCTTAGATGTCGAGAGTACTCGTCCGGTGACATTAATTAGCGGTGGTGTAGGCGTTACTCCAATGATGAGTATGTTAGAAACCATTTCTAAAACGACACCAACTCGACCTGTAGCCTTTTTACATGGTGCACGAAATAAAGCCTTGCACGCATTTGACGGAGATGTTCGCAAGTTGATGTCAACCATGGAAGACACAACTATGTTAACTCTATATTCTGATGAAAACCGAATGCTAACTAAAGAGTTATTAGCAGAAAACGTACTTCCAACTAGTGATATCTACGTGTGTGGACCTGTACCATTTATGAAAGCAATGATTAACACTCTTTATGAATTAGGCTTTGCAGCTGATCGCGTTCATTTTGAGTTCTTCGGTCCTGCTGTTTCACTTGAACCTGTAACAGTTTAAAACCTGATATCGTTAAACTTATAATTTCTATCAAAAAAAGCTATCACCTTAAATGGCGATAGCTTTCTTGTTTTGAATCATGGAAATAAAATCAATCGACAGCTCATTAAACATGTCCGGCTGATCAATGTTACATACATGACCTGAATCTTTAATTTTAATTAATTTAAATTCTTCATTTCGACGTACCAATTCTTCCACAGGTGGCATAAATAAGTAGTCTTCTTCCCCCATTAAAAATAAGGTGGGGATAGAATTTGTTTTCATTTGTAGTCGAGATAAATATGGATTAATTAACTTAGTTAATGAAAACCATTTAATAAACTCTTTTTGACACATTTTCTTCGCTTGATTCACAAAAACCATGCGAGATTCTTCATGACGTTTCTTCGGCATGATAATCCAAGCGAACAATTTGTATAGCAACATATAGGGAATAAAACGCTTTGTCATACGCCCTGTCCATAAGAGTAACTTTGTACGGATATCCAGACGAATAATTGCTCCACCTAATATCAACGAAGAAATTCTTTCTGGAAAACGTTCTGCCATTGTTTGCGCAACAATTGTTCCTAGGGACATACCAATTACGTGTGTTTGTTTTATATTTAGTTCATTCAATACGTCTTTAACTTCATCTGCAATATGCGCAAATGAGTCGCCTTTTTTCCAACGACCACGAGCAGATTTACCGTGACCTCTTAGATCGATTAATAAGACATTATGGTCTTTTCTAAATTCACGTATTTGTTTGTACCAAATAGATGAACTTCCTCCTGCTCCGTGAACGAAAGAAACCCAAGGGGCTGATTCTGATGTGATATATGTTTTGTAGTGAAGCACTATCCTCAAACTCCTCTATCAATCTCTTTCTTCTATTAAACAACGGATACGTAGAGGGTTCAACAGTTTCGATTAGATTAGTATGTCCACATGCTCCATTTTCCAATGTCAACAAAGCCAATACGCTTGTAAATAGAGCCCGCAGCGGGGTTGTCATAAAACAGACACAACATTTTCCCTTCCGCTAAAAGTTCCCTGCAAAGCTTCGACATACAGTATGAAGCTAGTCCTCTATTTTGATGACTTTCTAATGTACCTACGCCAACAATCATCGCTGATTGACTGTTTTCAGCTGTGCTAGAAGCAGAACTAACGATGACATCGTCTTCTTTTATAAAGTATGCACGGGCTAAGCCTTTTTCTAAGCTCATTCTCTTATTTTCAACACTATAATTACCTTCAGCAAATTCAGGAATCGCCTTCATTTGAGCAATAATAGCTCCTGCATCTTCTGGCACAGCTTTTTCAATCAACATGTCAGCTGGAATTTCAGGCAATTGGTCGGCTGTTTCACACTTAGCGTAATACATGACACGTGGTTTTTTAGGTACTCGCTTTATATATGGAGTGATTTTATTCACCATTTCTTCGATTCCTGATAGATAAGTAAAGTTTGAATCTTGATTAATAACAGAGGCAACACCCTCGTAATCAAACGATTCAGGGGCATACAAAATAAAGTTCTGATCATACTTCAATAAAACCGCACGCAGTTCCCCAGATTCGGAGAAATCTCCCCATAGTGTTTGTATATCAGAGTGAAATCCGTAACCTTCGATATCCCCGATAATGAATAAATTCTCAGCTGGTTTTGCTGAAACAAAGCGCATTGTTAATGTACGATCTTGCTCTACTAGTTTTCTAATCATATTTCCAATTTCCCTTCACGTGACTTTCGTCTTATTTTTTTCCAGTAATTATTTCTCTTAAATTACATAATATTTGGAATATTATGTTCACATTACCTATATTAAAGTGTATCATATCATTTACAGGAAATAATTTACCAATACCAAAAATAAATGAGCATAAAGTAGTGTATTAGTTTTATATATATGGTAAAATAATACCGTTGATGTCAATCGCATCAATTTAGAAAGAAGGTTTAATATGTCTAAAAAAATGGAAAAAAAGTATATTCCTCTAGCCACATTTTTTGCAGAATCGACAATTAATGAACTGACACTCACATATACAGCCATGGAAAATATTATCGGACAACAATTACCGAACGCAGCCTATTTAAATAGTAGCTGGTGGAAGAAAACAAAACCACCTGCCTTACATTTTCAAGCATGGACTGATTCAGACTATCATGTAAAAGAGATTGAACTAGGACGCTCAGTTACGTTCGCTAAAACATCAGACTCTTTATTTGAAGTGCACTCCGGTAATAAAACCGAAGAAATTTTGATCATTCGTCCAGTGGATCTTGAAGACGCTCGATCCATCATTAATCTTCATTCAGCAATTGATGCTGAATCAGATTTTATGATGTTCGGTAAAGATGAACGAAAAATGACCGTTCAAGGAATTCGAAAACGAATTGGAGAATGGAAAAGGTCTCTAAATTCCGGCATGTTTGTCGCAATTTTAAATGGGGAGTTTGCTGGGTTTGTTGTCCTAAATGGCGGAACTGCTCCTCGCTCAAAACATCGAGCTGCACTCGTAATTGGTGTATTGTCAACGTACTATGGGAAAAATGTTGGTACATCTCTCATGAAAAAAGCCGAGAGTTTTGCTCATGAAGTTGAGATTCAACGGATTGAACTAACAGTTGTTGAAAACAATGAACGTGCAATAGCCTTATACAAGAAAATGGGTTATAACATAGAAGGAACTCGTCCTCATTCCTTAAAAATTGATGATCAATTTGTTAACGAACTTTATATGGGTAAAATTATTTAAAAAGCGACATGGTGGAATTTTCTCCGCCTTGCCGCTTTTTCTTATTTACCAGTTTTTCCGAATTCTTCGATTCTTGCACTGATCTCGTCACGAACTCGTTGGAACACAGCCCACTTTTCTTCTTCCGTACCCTCTGCACGAGCAGGGTCGTCAAATCCCCAGTGCCATCTTGTCACATGTGGAGGTGTAATCGGACACTTGTCATTTGCATCCCCACATAACGTCACAACATAGTCCGCACGGTTTAATAACTCAGTATCAATCGTATCTGATGTTTGATTGCGAATATCGATTCCCACTTCATCCATTGCTTTAATCGCATTTGGATTTAGACCATGCGCTTCAATTCCAGCTGAATAAACATCAAATTGATCACTCAAATGTTTATGACCAAAAGCTTCCGCCATTTGTGAACGACATGAATTACCTGTACATAAGAAATACAAAATCTTTTTCTCCATTTAAAATCATCCTTTTCTAATGAATTAGTGTCAACCAAAGGTAAAGACCAGTTAATGTAATGAATAAGGTTGGTACTGTTAAAATAACCCCTACTTTAAAGTAATAACCCCACGAGATTTTTACTCCTTTTTGACTTAACACATGTAACCAAAGCAGTGTTGCAAGTGATCCAATTGGTGTCATTTTCGGACCTAAATCTGATCCAATAATATTCGCATAAATCAATGCTTCTCTCGTAACGCCAGTGGTATTCGTTTCAGCAATTGCCAATGCATCAATCATAACTGTTGGCATATTGTTCATAATTGAAGATAAGATGGCTGCGATAAAGCCCATCCCGAGCGTTGCTGCATATAAGCCATGACTAGCTGACCATTCAATCACCACTGCTAAGATAGACGTCAATCCAACATTACGAAGTCCGTAAACGACAACATACATACCAATTGAAAAGAATACAATCGCCCACGGAGCACCCTTAATAACTGCAGCTGTATGAACAGCATGACTACGTCTAGCAATTAACAAGAACAATATCGCGACAATTGAAGCGATGATTGAAACTGGGATTTCGATTGTTTCGCTTAAGAAATAGCCAATTAACAACACTCCTAGAACATACCAAGAGACATGGAACATTTGAATATCTTTTAGAGCTGTTTTAGGTTCTTTCACCATTTTTTCATCGAAATGTTTCGGAATTGATTTTCCAAAGTACAAATACAACACCAACATACTTGCAGCTAAACTAAATAGATTTGGAACGAACATGCGAGATGCATATTCAATAAAGCCAATTCCAAAAAAGTCTGCGGATACAATATTCACCAAGTTACTAATAACGAATGGCAACGAAGTGGTATCTGCGATAAAACCGGAAGCCATAATAAACGGTAAAATCATTTTCTCTTTAAAATCTAATGCGCGAACCATTGCCAATACAATCGGTGTAAGAATTAGCGCAGCCCCGTCATTGGCGAATAAAGCCGCTACTCCTGCACCTAATAAAGTAACCAATAAGAACATACGGATTCCGCTTCCTTTAGCGAATCGAGCCATATGTAAAGCAGCCCATTCAAAGAATCCGATCTCATCTAATATGAGAGAAATAATAATTAACGCAATAAACGTTAATGTCGCATTCCAAACAATCCCCGTTACGTCGATCACATCTTGAAAGTTAACAACCCCAACTAACAGAGCTACTGCAGCTCCTGCCATCGCTGACCACCCGATTGACAATCCACGTGGTTGCCAAATGACAAATACCAACGTGACCAAAAATACAAGACTAGCTAACCAAACATCCATTATTTCGCTCCCATCTATGCTTCACACATTACTTTCTTTCCTTCTTTAATCAAATCATCCACTGTGCGTTCAGGCGTTGGAAGTAAACTCAACAAATGAATCAAAACAGGATATTGAGGATGTCTGACTTGAAGTGACCAAATCGTCCATCTTCCTCTTTTTTCTTCCGAAACGATTCCCGCTTCTTTTAATTTTTTCATATGCTGACTAATTGCTGGTTGCGTCATATGAAGTAACTCCGTTAACTCACACACACATAACGACTGATGCATGAGATGAGTTAAAATTCGCAATCGATTTTGATCTCCGATACCTTTTAAATACTGTTCAAGCTCTAAATAATCCATAAGCATCTCCTTATGTGTTATATTCTTTTTCATTATATAAGCACCCACTTATGAAATCAACAGTGAATTGTTCATTGTATTGCGTGAGTTTATTGAACTATGTACAATTGTTCTTTCACTTGTCGATCTTGCTCTCTCACAAGGATATCTTGCTCTTTCAACCACTAACCTTTCACTCTATTTGGCGTTCTACGAGCGAAAGCCCAGGAGTTTCCAACAGAAAAGGCTGCATTCGCAGCCCCAATTTGTCTTTTACGTTTCGCTTTTGAAGGTGACCTACGGATTAGGGGTTATATGCACTTGAAATTGACGACCTTTCACTTTCATCTCTCGATCTTGCTCCTTCACAAGGGTATCTTGCTCTTTCAACGACAAACCTTTCACTCTATTTGGCGTTCTACGAGCGAAAGCCCAGGAGTTTCCAGTTTTTTTATTTCCCAAAACAAAAAACATTGTTTGCACTTATAATCGTGCAAACAATGTATTCTACTCAATCTATATTCGGTATCTTATGAAATGTATCTCACTTCTTTATTTCTTCAGCTGTTAATAAGACTACACGTGCAAGGATGTCACTTCCTGTATGAATACATTCTTCGTTAAACTTCATTTTAGGATGATGTAAACCTGGAGATAAATCACACCCAAGTCCTAGCATGGTCGCTTTTAATGTTGGTACATGAGCTGAATAAAAATGGAAATCCTCTCCGCCTGGTGTGACAATCGGCGGTTGCACATATTCTTCACCCAATACACTAGCAATCGCTCTTTCCATTAACTCACATGCATCTCCATCTACAATTGCCGCTACCAAGTTCGAGTGAACCGTTACATCAATTTCAATACCGTATAAGTCTTCTACTTGTTTGAGAACATGGTGAACTCTTTCATTCAAAAGCGTCATCATGTCATTGGTTTGAGCACGTAAATCGATGCTAAATGAGGCATTCCCTGGAATAATATTTCCTGTCTCGCTACCAGCATGCAGTTTTGTCATTTTCGCTGAATATGGAGTCATTGAATCTAAGCGTATCCCTTGGAGACCTTGTACGATTGCTGAACTGACTTCTATTGCATTTACCCCTAAATGCGGTCTAGCTGCATGTGCATCTTGACCGATAATTGTTCCTTGTAAAATAGAGGCGGCTCCGTGGTGAATAGCTGGTGAAGCAGTGCCATCCCCAATTTCTTGAATCGGTCTTAAATGCACACCAAATAAATAATCAATATCATCGATAATGCCTTTACTCACAAATTTTTCTGCGCCTTTTCCTTTTTCCTCAGCGGGTTGGAAAATCCATTTAAAGCGAACGTTTTTAGGAAAGCCTTTTTCTTTTAAATGGAGCAATGCTCCAAAAGCCATTGTCATATGGGCATCATGTCCGCAGGAGTGGTTGGCTTGAAACACTCCATCTACTTCCTGCCATAAAGCATCAATGTCTGCTCTAACCCCAATGCAGGTAGAGCCTTCGCCGATTTCCACATATAACCCAGTACAATCATCAAAGGTTTTCACAGTAAATCCTTCTTGTTCAATCAACTTTTTTAAATAAGCTGTCGTTTCAACTTCCTGCCAACTTGCTTCTGGATGCGTATGTAAATAACGAAAAACTTCATCTAATTTTTGCTTGTTTGTTAACAGTATGTCATTCATTCTTTCCACCCCAACATTTTCTCTATCTACTTAGCTTATCGTATGCAGAAGAAATAATTAAAGTCTTTTTGAAATAAATCATGATAACAATTTTTTCTATTTGAAATACATGCCGTGCACTGTGCAAACTTAGTTTTTCTTTTCAAAAAAACAGCCCTGCGTTAGCAGGACTGTTCATCATTATACTTGTTCTAATAACTTTAATGATTCTCGATTAAATGCAGGTAAATCTTCAGGCGTTCGACTTGTCACAAGTTGATTTTGACAAACTACCACTTCATTATCCGCATACTTAGCACCAGCATACTTCATGTCTTGAGCAATTGATTTAAATCCAGTTGCGTCTCTACCTTCAAGTGCTTTTGCACTTATTAATAATTGCGGACCATGACAGATAGCGAAAACTGGTTTTTTAGCATCCATAAACGCTTTAGAAAATTCGACAAAGCGTTCGTCAGCGCGTAACTGATCCGGTGAAAACCCACCTGGAAGAAATAACGCATCAAAATCTTCGGGCTTCACATCATCAATGCCGTAATCAATCGTGACATTTGCTTCGCCTTGTTTTCCTTTTATTTCATTACCAGCTTTTTTCTCAATCGTGAAAACCTCATGACCAGCATTATTAAAAGCTGTAGACGGCTCAATGTATTCCGAGTCTTCAAACATATTTGTGATTAACGTTGCAATCTTTGCCATTTCCAATCACTCCTTAAAGTTTGTACTTCCCTACTATTCCACCTAATTGAATTCCTAAACGTAATTAGCGGTATTTGGAAACCATCGGATGTCCTTTTTCGGAAAAACGATATGGATAATGAACAGCTTCACCTGTATTTTGTATCCCTACTCTAGGTCCGATTTCCACTTCAGATATTCCGGGCCCTTCCGCAATAAAGAGCGGTTGTTCAGACCAATGGTGTCCATAATAGTTCATCGTCACACCTAAAGCTTTCGCTAACTTCCCTGGTCCATTTGACCAATCCTTACGCGAGATGTTTCCACGGAATTTTTGCATCAAGTCTTCTCCAGCAATTGGTTCGCCCGCTCGAATCAGAATCGCTTGAGGGATACCAATTGGGCCACTGACAACATTCATTAGTGTGTGTGTATGCATTTGATATGTATAAACAAGACCCGCTTTTCCAAACATGATCTCTGTTCTCTTTGTTTTTCGATTACCAAAACTATGTGCTGCACGATCTTCAGCACCCATGTAAGCTTCTGTTTCGATAATTTTTGCAGCAATAACACCTTCCGGATGTTCATGAACAACATATTGGCCAAGAAGTTTTTCAGCTAATTCGAGAGTGGGTTTTTCAAAGAATTCTGGATGTACCGGTCTAAAATGCATGTATATCCCTCCTATTTTTATTATACTAAGAGAAAGAAATTTATTTAGTTGAGGGAGATGGAGTTCCATGAAAGAACTTATAAATGAAATTAATCAATTTAACACTGATCGCGGCTGGGGTCGTAATCATGACGCAAGAAACTTGGCCATCTCTATCTCTTTAGAAGCAAATGAATTACTCGAGTGTTTCCAGTGGCAATCTGCAGAAGATTCGATTGCTAAAGATAAACAAGCCATCATTGATGAAATGGCTGATGTGTACATCTACTTGTTGCAGCTTTCAGATGTGCTCGGTGAAGATTTAGTACATGCAGCTCGGGAAAAGATGAAAAAGAATGCTATTAAATACCCTATTAATGTGACAACCTAAACGAAAAATTAAGTTTGTTTCCATTTTCCTATTGCTTAATTATTGTCTGAATATTATATTAATGAAACAACTAAGCAAGGAGTGACCCCATGAAAAAATGGAAATGGTTAATTTGGATTGCTGCGGGGACACTTTTACTCTTCTATACCCGAACAGATACAAGACAGGACCAAGCAAGTGCAAATGAAACCTTAATCAAAACATACGATCCAAAATATAATCCTGATCAAACGATGATTGACTACCTAATATTCAGATCTATGATAAGTGGTGAAGCAAGAATGGCGGTTACAGGAAGTAGTGTAACCAGAGGTTCTGGTTCTAGCCATCAATCGAAAACGTGGCGAGGAATAATTGAAAAAAATTTACGTCAAACGCATCCTGCCTTAAAGAACTTGACTGTCAGTAATCATGGTCATTCGGGATATACGTCCGTTCGTTTACTTGAAGATCATGTGAAAAATCCGATTCTATCAGAAGAACCAGATGTGTTATTTATTGAAACTTCGGTCATAAATAATCACAACAAAAACGTGACGCTTGAAGACACCTTCGCTTCGTTGGACGAGCTTTACTCACTTTACACAACAGCGCTACCAGATGTGCGAATATTATTCCTTTCGCCAAATCCTTGTACCGAAAATAAATTCGGTCCTCCCATCAATCAATTGGGGTTAACGTTTACTGAATATGTAGAAAAGACAGCTGCTTATATTCAGGAAAAAGGTTGGTCCTATTTTGATACACATGGCGCCATGACTGAACAAATGAACGCAAATAATATCACGCGACCATCTACTTTAAAGGATGGCATTCATCCAAATGACCGCGGGTACAAAATATGGGGTCACGTATTATGGAAGTTCATGCAAAAGTCTACCTAATATGAATTAGAACGTAAAAATGCTCAGAGGTTGAATCCTGAGCATTTTCTTTTATTAAGCCTTTCTTCTTTTAAAGCTGCCGATTGTTGAATGCAACTAACTAAAGTAAAAACCAAATCAAAATACCTAATCCTACGAGTATTAATCCAAAAATCCTCTTATTAAATTGTAGAATGTATCCTACTACCAAAAGTGCAATTGCTGCCCACTTATAGTTATATAAATCTTTTATGTTTTCAGCAATATAACCCATCCAAGTAGCAAAAGCCAAAAACAAAATTAGTAAAGGAATTAAAATATTTGCTCCTATCCTCAAGACATTCATAACATTACACCTCTCAGATTTTCCCGTTTTCTTTTATGAAGATTTTACCATATAATCCCAATCCGTCCTATTCGTTATTGAATTTTTATTGAAATAAAAAAGTGCGTAAAGAAGAATCAGTTTTCTCTTCTATTTTAGGTATTAATTAATATGTAAAAAAACTTGTCTTGGGAACAAAACTGCCTATTAATCAACAAAAAAAGGATACCGAAATCAGAGCGATTTGATATCCTTTTTCCTATTTAATTATTTGTACTCGAAAACAGAATCCGATATACCGAGGGTAGCCTTTTGTTTATTTATCCTTCAATTAAACCCGCTTCAATTAAGAAATCACGAGCAACGTCTTCTGCTTTTTCTCCATCAATATCTACACGAGCATTCATTTTTTGCATGTCTTCGACTGAAATTTTTCCTGCTAATCCATTTAAAGCTTCTTCTAGTTCGGGATATTGCTCTAACGTTTCTTGACGCACAATTGGAGCTGCATCATATTTCGGAAAGAATCCTAAATCATCTTCTGTAATGGCTAAATCAAAACGCTCAATACGTCCGTCTGTAGTGAAGGCCGGAATTACATCCACATCACCTTGTTTAACTGCTTCGTACATAACGTTAGGATCTAAACTTTCGGTTTCAGCAAATTCAAAGGGATATACTTCCACCATGGCATCATAGCCATCTCCTGGTCGTTCATAGAAAGCATGAGGTGCACCAAATACCATTTCTTCATTTTTTGATGCTTCCACTAAATCCGAATAAGTTTTAGCGTTATATGGTTTGTCCTTTGTATAAGCTAATGTATACGTATTTTCAAAGCCAAGTGGCTCTAACCAGGTCACGCCATATTTCTCTTCGTATCCTTTTCGAACGCGTTCTAACACTTTCTCTGAACTTTCTCCTTGCTCAAGCTTTTCTCCAAGGACTGATTGTAAACCAGTACCTGTATATTCAACATATACGTCAATGTCGCCTTTTTCTAAAGCAGGCGTCAAGATAGCTACTTCCCCTAAACCTTCTTCATATTCAACTGTATAGTCTGTATTTGCTTCGATATACTGTCCAATGATTTGAGGTAATATGAACTGCTCTGTCCACGGTTTACCACTCACGATAATCGGTTCTGCAGAATCTCCATTGCCACTGTCTGAATTACACCCTACTAAAGCGATTGATGCTACTAATGCTAATCCTACGAGTCTTTTTTTCATTCATTATTCCTCCTAAGTGGTTTTCATTCCTTTTGGTGTAGCTTTCTTTTCAACCCATTTTAATAATAAATCAAAAGAGATCGCGAGCAGAGCTACAGGTAAAGCTCCAGCTAGTACGAGCGAATTATTATACGATTGCAAACCTCGGTAAATGACATCCCCAAGACCACCCGCACCTACAAAAGTAGCTAATGTGGCAATACCAACTGTTAAGACAGTGGCTGTTCGAATGCCCGCCATAATAAACGGAAGAGCTAATGGGAATTCAATTTGTGTTAATATTTGTGACCTTGTCATCCCCATGCCTCGTCCTGCTTCAGTAATAGAGGAATCCACACTAATAATGCCTGTGTAGGTGTTTCGCAAAATCGGCAATAGTGCATAAATTATAAGTGCTATTAATGCTGTATTCGAACCTATTCCCATTAAAGGAACTAGAAATCCAAATAAAGCTAAACTAGGGATCGTTTGAAAAATAGCCGTAACACCAATGACTGGCTCTGCATATTTTCGATATCTAGCTATTAAAATGCCGAGTGGGAGTGCAATGGCAATCCCAATAGCTAATGCAACAAAGGAAAGATAGATATGTTCAACAAATGCTTGTTGAATTAAGTCTGATCGACTTTGAATTGTTTCGATAAAATTAGTCAGCATGGTTGCCACCTTCTTCCTTGGCAATAACAGCTCTTAATAATGAAGTTTGATCAATATAACCAACGAATTCATCCTTGTGTCGAATAGCCAGCAAATTCACATGAGGCTTCTCTAACAGTGCTATAACAGTTTCGATCGAATCGGTTGAACTAACCTCTGCGATTTGTTCACTCGTTCTTGCTTGTGAGAAGAAACTAGTTAGTTCGTGAATCTTACGTTGAGCGAAAGTTCTTTGACGATTAATTCGTTCTTGGCCAATAAAATCTCGAACAAAGTCATTTGCAGGTTCATTAATTAGGTCGTCAGGTGAACCAATTTGTTCGACTTCACCTTCTCGCATCACAATAATGTTATCTGCAATTTTTAGTGCTTCATCCATATCATGAGTAACGAAAACGATTGTTTTATGAATACGTTGCTGAAGACTTCGGAGCTCTTTTTGAAGTTGTTCACGACTAATCGGATCAAGAGCACTGAATGGCTCATCCATTAGCACAATATTGGGATCTCCCGCTAGTGCACGAACTACTCCGATTCGTTGTTGTTGACCACCACTTAATTCAAGCGGGTATCTTGGCAAGTAAATATCCGGTTCAAGTCCAACCGTGGTCATTAACTCTCTAACACGAAGTTGTGTTTTTTCATCTGACCACCCTTTTAATTTTGGGACGAGTCCTGCATTTTTTTCGATCGTCATATGAGGGAGTAAACCAATTCGCTGAATCACATACCCAATTGATCTTCTTAGTTCTACCTGGTCTGTCTCTTTTATCGATTTTTCGTCAATTAAAATATCGCCGTTTGTAGGGATTTCTAATCGATTAATCATTTTCATTAATGTTGTTTTCCCACATCCACTGGGTCCAATAATTGCAGTCAATTCTCCAGTTGGAATCGTTAATGATACATTCTTTAAAGCTTCTGTACCATCTGGGAACTTCTTTGTTACTTGATCAAATCGAATCACAGCCTCAGCTCCTTTGTAAGCTTCGTATGTATATCATTTTTTTATTACCCTTATTACTATAGAATTATGCACGAATACCTACCGCTTTACAAAAATAAGTACGCCTTCTCTAAGAGTTTAGAGAAAGCATACTTATATTAATCTTTTAATGATTTGATTTTCCGAGTTAAATCTTTAAACTTTTGGTCTAATTCTTCGTAATGACAATCCTTCTTCTTCAAAAAACTTAATTCTCCTAAAATCGCTTGTCTTTCTGTTTCGAGCCTCATCAATTCTAAGTCTTTTTGAGATTCTTCCTTATGACTCAACCAATCTTGATAACCCATTTCAATTTTTTTGAGATGTTCCCCTTCAAATATAAGAAGTTTAGTACAAAGCTTCTCAATCATATGTCTGTCATGCGTAACTAATAGAACGGTTCCTGGATAACTTATCAACGTTTTTTCCAACTGTTCTGTTGAAGGTAAATCTAAATGATTCGTTGGTTCGTCTAAAATCAAGACGTCTTTTTTCTCAAGCATGAAGGCCATTAATTTTATTTTCAAGAGCTCTCCCATGCTCATTGAGCCGATTGGTAGTTGCCAATGGTCTTTCGTAAAACCTAAGTTTTTCATTAAAGTTTGAATTTGTCCTCTTTCTACATAATCTTTTGGCTGAAACCACTCAGCTGGTGATAGCTCAAGGGGTAGGTCTTGGATTGTTTGGCGCAAGTATCCGATATTTTGACTAGCTGTTTTCCACAACTCTCCTTCAAATGGTTCCTCTCCCATCAGCATTTTCAGCCAAGTTGTTTTGCCACTACCATTAGATCCGATAAGGGCTACTTTTTCTCCTTGTCTGATGGTAAAAGAAGAGTTAGACCATAAAATGCGGTTTCCAAAAGCTTTCGTTACATTTTTGGATTCGATTATTCGATGACCTTGTTTTCGATTACCTTCCATGGAAAATGTCACATCATGGTCTTCTAGAGGTCTCTCGATTTTTTCTTTCTCTAATTCTCCTTCTAAACGTTTTCGCTTGGAACGAATTTGTACATCCATTTTTTTTGCCTTTACGCGAAAATACTCTTTATATCCATCTTGTTTAGTCGAATCAGCATGGGCTTTTGAAGACCAATTTTGAAGAGCTGCAATTTGTTCATCTATCCGTGCAATTTTTTTCTGCTGTTCCTCATATAGTCTCGATTGCACTTTTTTTCTTTCTTCTTTTTCTTTCCGGTAAGCAGAGTAATTTCCTTCGTACGCAGTTATTTGTTGATGTCCTACTTCCCAGATGGTTGTTGCGACTTCATCTAAAAAAGAACGATTATGAGAAACGACTAAGATTGTTCCTGCGTAATGACGTATTTGTTTAACCAACTCAACTAAACTTTGTTGATCCAAGTGATTGGTTGGTTCATCTAAGAGCAAAACTTGAACATGTTTTGAAAAGGCTTTTGACAGTCTTCTCTTCATCTGTTCACCACCACTTAGCACATCGATTTGATTGGATGCATCAGACTCCACTTCTTGTTTGAAATAATAGGTTGATGGTTTATTGCCATACCAATGAACATTCCCTTCAGTTGCTTCGAGATCGCCAGCAAGAAAGGCTAATATCGTAGATTTACCTTCCCCGTTTCCACCAACAATGCCAATGCAGCTGCCTTGCTTTATATCTAAAACGACATTTTTTACAATAACCCGGTCTCCGTACTCTATTTTCACTTGCTGAATTTTACCTAATACAGTCATTCTAATTCCCCCTATTTTGGAGAATAAAAAAATCCTCCATTAAATTCGGAAGGATTTTACGTACCCAAAAAGACCATCAAAAATAATACTCAAGTGATGAAGAGTAACAATGGTGGTGTGAAAAATGGGCAGACTAATCCTATTTCCGATTTACGCAAATGTATTTATTTGCTAAGAAATTAGATTATTTATCCATTGTTCACCCATCATCCCTTCAAAGTCATTAAAGCAATTATAGCAAATTCATTTTAAGTTGACTTGTCATTCCCTAGCATTCCTCTAAAATGTCTCTTTGCATTTTCTTCGTTAGTCCAGAAAACACTAATTGATAAGAATGAGCAATTAATTCATGAAACATATCAGCCGATATTTCTCCGTTAAGTGAAATTGAAATCCAATGTGTTTTGTTCATATAGTAACCTGGGTTTATTTCATTGTATTCTGATCGTAAAACTTCAGAACGATCGGGATCACATTTCAAAGATATAATAGGTGTTCCTTCTTTATTTTCGCCAATCATAGCAAACATCTTTCCGCCGACCGTATCCCGATCAGCTTGCCAATCTTCTTGGAAATCAAATATACTACCTGGATGCTCCTGACACATCGTTTTTAGTTGAGTTAGTTCCATTTAGTTTCCTTCTTTCTCAACAAATTCGATGTGAATCGAATCGGCAATTTTTCGATAGCCTATTTCTTGGTAGATTTTATTGGATGTTGGGTTTAACATATCCGTGTAAAGTACACAGAAATCGAACGTCTTTAATAATTCCTGACTGCCTGCAGCAACCATTGTTCTTGCATAGCCCTTTTTGCGTTGTTCTTTAGGTGTGAAAACAAAGGATACAGTAACTCCATGTTCCGATGGTCTCGATTTTTTCATCATCGATACAATTTGTCCTTCATCTTCCCATAAAAATACTTCATTTTCTTTAATAAATTGAAGCACTCTCTCCTTAATCTGAGCAATTGGCGTTTTTGTAATCCCCGTATCATTCTCGAAATCTTGATACCATTTTTCAATAAGTGGCGCATCCTCTATTTTTGAGTACCTCCAACTACCTGTTGCAACCTCAAGAGATGGCGTGACTTGATCTAATCGGTATAAGCCTTGATCCATTAAGACTTTTGAGTTTTTATCCGTTTTTAATTTCCACTTCTCGGTGAAAGCAAGTATCACCGTCTTTATTCCAACAACTGAAGGAACTTGAATTTGTCGGTTGAATAATTCATCCACGACAAAATTGATTACTCTGTCTTTGTCCTGTTCATCGATCACGATTAAGTTCAGTGGATGCGGTGGAGTCATTTGAAGTAAAGCTAGAAGTTTACCATCCTCTACAATAGAGACCATAAAATATTCTTGGTATCTTCCATTTTTGATGCCTTGCAGAACGCCATAAAACAAACTATAGATATCCTCATGTTTCAATAAATAAGGTTCAGCAATTGTTGCAAAATCTTCTGGTTGTTGATGTACCTTAAAATTCATATACGTATCCCCTTTTGCTTTTATCAAATGGTACACATTCTTACATTAATTGTCACTACTAATTTACTGTTTTTTTAGAAATGTCCCTTCACTCGTGGATATTTTTTTCGAAAAGTGATCTTTTTCCAGTTTTCATTCGTTATCTAGAAGAGTGAAAGTTGTATAGACTTTATGCCTTCTGTATGATGAAATAAGGATCTTATCAGAGGGGGGTAAAAATGAATACGCACACGGATGCACAGCTCTATGAAAATCTCAGGAATAAAGATCAATCTGCACTCGAAGAATTATATAACCGTTACGAGCGACTCGTTTACTCCTTCGCCTATCGTATGACACAGAATGCTCAGCTTGCTGAAGATACTGTTCAAGATGTCTTCATGAAGCTTTGGAAAGAACATGCACCTTATACAGAAGATAAAGGCAAGTTTTCTTCATGGCTATTAACCATGACACGTAATACTTCCTTAGATGCTTTGAGGAAAAAGACGCGACAACAAGAAGTTGGCTTACTTGATAAAGATGCAGAGCAAATGAAAGTACCTATAGAAGAGTTGCCCGAACAAATGCTAGAGTGGAAAGAAAAAGGATCGGTGTTAAAAAAAGCAATGACACGTTTAAAAGAAGAACAACGAACCATAGTTGAACTTTTCTATTTTCATGGATTGTCTCAAGAATCCATATCAACGAAACTCGATATACCGCTCGGAACAGTAAAAAGCCGAATACGTTTAGCCTTACAACATTTACGAAAACACTTAGAAAATGAAAGGGGGATGTCACCAAATGGAACGTCAGATGTGTGATCGACTCGTTGATTATTTTAACGGCCAATTAAGTGAAGTTGAACAACATGCTTTTGAAAAGCATTTAGCAACTTGTCCGGATTGCCAAGAAGAACTTGCTGAGTGGCAACTATTAACGGAAGACTTGCCTTATGTATCGGATTCCATAACTCCCCCTGAAGGAATGAAGGAACGCGTATTAGGTAGTATTTTAGGTGAAACACCAGTTCCAAATGAAATACACGAAAAGCCAATTGTGCCAGATGAGGTTTTATTACCAGTTAATAAAAAACGCGTAATTTCATGGTTCCCTGCAGTAGCAGCGGCTCTTATGCTGTCAGTTGGTGCAAATATCTTTTTAGCTTCTATCGTAAAAAACCAGCAAGAAGATATCGTCGCACAAGGAGAAGCTGTAGATCAGTTACTCGCATACGTGAATTTAACTCCTGTTGCGGGTAACGCCACCGGAACTGCTTCGATAGTGAAGCACGGTGAGGAAACGCGTGTAGTTGTTCAAGCAAGTTCTCTTCCAGCACTATCCAATGATGAAGTATATCAAGTTTGGTTAATTGGAGAAGATGGACCTGAACGTGCAGGCACATTTAAATCAGACTCACAAGAAGGTGCAGTGGTATTCACTATTCCTGAAGATATGAATCAAGATTGGACGCAAGTAGCTGTTTCACATGAACCGAATTCAGAAAGTGAAACACCATTAGGTAATGTGTTAATGGCATCTGATTTTAAATAAAATACATTGAGACTGTACAAAGTCAGAGAAGAATGACTTTTTGTACAGTCTCTTTTCTTTGTACATTTGTACCATTTATCACAATTGCCGTTAATTCGTAGACAAGTCTATTAACAAATAAAAATGTTGATTTCCATTGCGGCGGGCGCTTTCCGCGGGCACAACTTCAGCCGCTTCCCTCGCGATGCTCAGTCCAGGGTCTTCAGTTCGTGCTTATTCCGCTGGAGTCTCCGTCTCCATTCCAATCAACTGAAATGGATATAAATATATTTTTACTAATGTGCGTAAAGATTTTTCAATTCACGAAATGGATATGTACTTTCTAAAACAACCGTTATCAACTTCTACAGATGGAACATTTGTAAGCTTGTATTTGATAACTATAATAGACTCCTGCGGAAAAACGAAATACGCTAGACCCCAAAGGCAACGAATTGTCACAATTCGTTTGCGACGAGTAACCGCAGGAGCATAGGTTTTTAACAGCTGAGGAGGCTGGCGTTTCGTCCGCGGAAAGCGAAAGAAAGAGCCGACCACATCCTATCCATCAAGTGTTATCTATTCTCTGAAAGACATCACTTTGCTCCGTTAAGGAGTAAAAGCGATGTCTTTTTATATGTAGAAATAAAATTTATTAAATATTCTTTTAAAAAAGTGATCCAAAGTGAAATTAGCTTCGTTAGCTATTCGAAACCAAATAAAAACTAAAACAAAGGGAGAGATTTCAAAATGAAAAAACGTACATTATTAGCAGTTCCATTATCAATGAGTTTATTAATTCCAACAGCAGTTATGGCAGAAGATCACGGATCAAAAGCAAATGGAGGAAATGCAGACACGAGTGTTTCTACTCCAGCTTCTGAACTACGATCAGCGTTAGGACATTTATTTACTGAACATGCTTTCCTAGCAATTGAAACATTGAAAAAAGGTGCTGACGGCACAGAAGACTTTGATGCTTTAGCTGGCGCACTTGGACAAAATACGGATGACTTAACAGCAGCTGTTTCTTCGGTATATGGAGAAGAAGCTGGAGCACAATTCAAAGAAATTTGGAGTTCTCATATTGGTTACTTCGTAGATTATGCAACGGCGACTAAAGCTAACGACCAAGCAGGTAAAGATAAAGCAGTTGAACAACTTGGTGAATACATTGTTGAACAAGCAGCTTTCTTGGAAACAGCAACGGAAGGTCGCCTAAAAGCAGCAGATCTAGAAGCTGGACTTAAAATGCACGTTGACCAACTAGTATGGGCATTTGATAGTTATGTTGCTGGCGATTATGAAACTTCATACATGAACGAACGCGAAGCAATCGGTCATATGACAATGGTAGCAGCTGGTCTTTCAACAGCTATTACTGATCAATTCCCGGACAAATTCGAAAATTCAATGGCCGTAACTCCGGCAGCAGATTTACGTTCAGCTCTTGACCAAGTATTTACTGAGCATGCTGGTTTAGCAGTAATGGCTATGCAAAATGGTGTAGATGGAGACCCAGATTTCGACGCTTCAGCAGCAGCTTTATTAGCAAACGCGGATGACTTATCAGCAGCTGTTGCTTCTGTTTATGGTGAAGAAGGCGGAGCAGCATTTGAAGAGATTTGGAAATCACATATTGGTTACTTCGTTGACTATGTAACCGCAACAGCAAATGATGACCAAGCAGGTAAAGATAAAGCAATGGAAGAATTAGACGGTTATATCGTTGAACAAGCTGCATTCTTAGCTACTGCTACGGAAGATCGTTTACCAGCTGCAGACTTAGAGGCAGGATTGACTGAACACGTAGACCAATTATTAGCAGCTTTTGATCAATATGTTGCTGGTGATTATGAAGCTTCTTATGCTTCTATGCGTGAAGCTTATGCACATATGCTAATGCCTTCAGCAGGATTATCACAAACAATTGTTGATCAGTTCCCTGATAAATTCAGTGGACAATCTATGCCAGACGGAATGCCTAAAACGGGTATGGGTGGTACAGCGGACCAAGATGGTATGCCTTATGAGTGGTTCCTACTTGGCGGTTTATTAGCAGCAGCTTTAGGTGGCGCATTTACATTACGCAGACGTTCAAACGAGGCGTAAGAATATGAAGAAATGGTTTGGTGGAATTATCGGAATTAGCCTTCTTCTCACGGCTTGCCAAGCAGAAGAAGCAGCTCCGGAACAAACCGTAGAAAAACAAGAGGTTTCCAACATGGAAGCCTCTTCTTCTACAAAAACAGCTTTAACTTTAAATGACAGCCAACTAACTGCTTCCAAACTCATAAAAGACGAACGTCAAGGGATTTCCCCTTCTCGATTACGAATTCCTGCTATTAATGTAGATGCTCCAGTAGACGCTACTGGCCTACTTGATAACGGTGAAATGGATGTACCGAATGATATTGTATCTACCGGATGGTTTGAAAATGGATATATGCCTGGTGAACCAGGTAACTCCGTAATTGCCGGTCATGTCGATGGAAAAAATGGACCTGCTGTATTTTACGATATAGGAAAATTAGAAATTGGGGATGAAGTGCTCGTTACTGGTGATGAAGGACAAGAGCTAACGTTCGTCGTTGAACGAGTAGAGATTTACCCAGTTGATGATTCTCCCTTAAGAGAAATTTTTGGCTTTAGTAACGGTAGTCGTTTGAATTTGATTACTTGTACTGGAGAATATAACAAAGAAGGTTCATTTTATGAGGATCGTCTAGTCGTTTATACAACCTTAAAAACAACTTGAAAAGAGTGAGTCGTCCTTCATGCAGGATGATTCACTCTTTTTTCTGTTGCCGATTGTAAGGAAAGCCATTGGTTAACTTCCCTCGGTGATTTAAGTGTTAATACTTTTGCTGGTGTTTTAGATAAGGTTTCTACAATTTCAGGTTTTGCATCCTTCGGAAAACGCCAAATCCAGCGCAAAAATTCCAAATCAATTTTTTCTGGACAGTCTGTTCCCATATCGGGTCTAGTAGTACCACGATAGATCCAAGCTCGTTTACATGCTCGATATACACAAAGAATATTTGAGAAATCGAGGAAAATAATAAGATCTGCATATTCAGCTCTCATGGCTAAAGTCGAATCATAATTGCCATCAATAATCCATGTCGGTTTTTCCATCTCGGTTTTAACTTGTTCAATAAACTCTGGTTTTGGAGAAGATGTCCAACCTGGATTCCAAAAAAGGGAATCCAAGTGTATAACAGGCAAACTCCACAAATCTCCAAGTGTTTTGGATAAGGTAGACTTCCCCGCTCCACCAGAACCTACAATTAAAATACGTTTAAATTCAGGCTGCATCTTCTTCAAATGAACAGACTCCTATCGTATTGCCATCCAAATCTTTAAATTGGAAAAACTCCACATTTCCTCCACTTTGTACGGGAGAAGCTTCCACACCGGAATTCAGCATATGTTGATGTGTAGCATGAATATCAGATGTATATAAATTGAACCACTCATGGTCTTCAGGCTTGGTAGAGCCCATCTGAGAAATACGAACGAGTGTAAACGCTGTATCTCCACTACCAATATTCATTGCTGCATACCCATTTTCTTCATCATGCCATCTTAATGTAAAGCCACATTTTTCTTCAAACCATTTAATCGAACGGTACGTGTCTTGCACAGGTAAAAATACGGTGTCAATCCTCTTGAACATTGCCGCCTCTCCCTCGCAGTGCATATTTAGTAGCTTTATTCTATCAACTTATGATGTGTTCTGCTAGCGTCTTCTCAATACTATTCGCAAAACTGTCTCCCGCTCCCCAATCAAAACGGAAAAACACGCCTTCCCCACCACCAGATGCAACCGCATGAACCTTAGTCGTACCATCAAAATTATCAATCGTTACAGTCATGGAAGCTCGATTTGAAGTTCTCATGAAATATTTTTCTAATACAAAGACAATAACTTCATTATCCCCTAAAGACCTTTTGTAGTAGTCAATTAACTTTCCTGAAATGCTTCCTCTAGTAAATCCATTATTAATCATATTCATCGCTTCACTTGGACTAACCTTTACGTTAAATTCTCTAACACTCATATGTAATCCCCCTTTCTTTACTATACGAGATGAATATGGGAAAAGTTTCTAATTATTTAATGCTGTTCAGAATAAAAATCGAAACCTTATCTACCTGCGGAACGCGTCCGTCTGTACCCTGTACTAATTACATAGAAAAAGGGACCATCTCTTAGTCACTAAATGACCTGAAGACAGTCCCAGAATAATTATTCAAGTTCTAATTGTTTCGTTTCTTTTCCTAAGAAAATAACAGCTAATACGCCAATGACGATGGCAATACAGAATACGCCAAAAATCCAACCAATATCATAATCTCTCATAACTAAAGTCCCGACTAATAATGGTCCTAAAATTCCTCCTATACGTCCTACGGCTGCGGCCATCCCAGTTCCCGTAGCACGAATGACAGCAGGATATTGTTCAGGAGAATAAGCGTACAGAGCACCCCAAGCCCCTAAATTAAAGAATGACAAGAATGCACCTGAAACGATTAATAACGTTGTGGTTTCGGCATTTCCAAAAACAAATGCACTAGCTGCTGTCCCAAGCAAATAGGTTACCAAGACAAATTTGCGCCCCACTTTTTCAATTAACCAAGCGGCTGTGAAATAACCTGGTAACTGGGCAATCGTCATGATTAAAACATACTCAAAACTCTTAATCAAACTAAACCCTTTGATTACCATGACACTTGGCAACCATAAAAACATGCCATAATAAGAAAAGACAACTGTAAACCATAATATCCAAAGCATGATCGTAGGTTTCACATAAGGTTTAGACCACACTTCTTTAATATTTTGTTTAAACGTACGATCTCTTACTCGTTTCGCTGTAAATTGAGGTGAATCAGGTAAATTCAAACGCAAGTAGATTGCGTAAAAAGCTGGTAATGCTGTAATAATCAAAGCTATTTGCCAACCATACTTAGGAATGATGAAATAAGAAATTAAAGCAGCGATTAACCACCCTGCAGCCCAAAAGCTTTCAAGCAATACAACAACGCGTCCACGTTCTTTTGCTTCAACACTTTCAGCAACCAAAGTAGATGCTACAGGCAATTCTCCACCTAGACCCATTCCAACAAAAAATCTAAGGAACATAAATATACCAACTGACCATGCCAATGCCGAAAGACCACTAGCGACGGAAAATAACACAAGCGTTACAATAAATATCTTCTTACGCCCCACACGGTCAGCAAAGATTCCAAACACGAATGCCCCGACTGCCATCCCAATGGAATTCACACTACCAATCCATCCCATTTGTTCAGGAGTTAAAGACCACTCGACAGCAAGTGCAGCAATTACGAAGGATAAAATTCCCACATCCATTGCATCGAACATCCAGCCTAAGCCAGCTATACCTAGTAATTTATTTCGAGAAATTGACTTCACTTCAGTTTCTTTAATCGTTGTCATACTCATTCCCCTTGTCTTGACACATGTCATCATTTGTCTTTACACATCAGTATAGTTGTATAGGAACGTTCTAGCAATAGAGAAAGAAGAACCTTTAAAACACAATAAGCACTTTCTTAATTGAAATCCGATACCTTAAACTTTCATGTAAATAAAAAAAGTGTGTTTCTAATTGTACTCTTAGAAACACACTTTTCCCTTATGCTAATAATAATAAACTCAAAGCCATAACAGCCATCCCACCAACTACACCGTAGATTGAGAGATGGGCTTCGTCATACTTTTGCGCCGCTGGTAATAACTCATCTAATGAAATGAATACCATAATTCCAGCCACAGCAGCAAAAATCATTCCAAACATAACTGGATTGAGGAAAGGCATCAATATCAAGAATGCGACAATCGCTCCTACAGGTTCTGCTAAACCTGATAAGAAGGACCACTTAAATGCTTTCTTGCGATTGCCTGTTGCGTAATAAATAGGAATAGCTACTGCAATGCCTTCAGGAATATTATGTATAGCAACAGCTACTGCAATGGCAATACCTAAGTTAGGATCTTGCATGGCAGAAATAAAAGTCGCGATGCCTTCTGGAAAATTGTGAATTCCAATTGCTAAAGCTGTGAATAAACCCATCCGCATGAGTTTCGTATATTCATCATTGGTAGGCTTAATATCCATTTCTTCTACGCCCTTCACTTCATGAGGATTCGTAGATTTAGGTAATAATTTATCAATTAATGCGATGATTAATATCCCACTAAAGAATCCAATAACGGTCAACCAATATCCTTGAGTAGAGCCAAGTTCATCTACTAAAGAGTCTTTTGCTTTCACAAATATTTCAATCATTGACACATAAATCATGACACCTGCTGAAAAACCAAGTGCTAAAGATAGAAATTTTGTGTTCGTTCGCTTCGTTACAAATGCAAGCAGACTTCCTATACCCGTTGCTAGTCCCGCAAACAACGTCAAGGCAAGTGCAAATAATACATTCCCGTCCATAATCCCACTACTTTCTTTAATATCTATTGGACTTATTGTATGAGAAAAGTTTCCTTAACGCAACTTCTTTTCGTTTGTAGAATAATCACTATGACTTCTTATCGTTGATTTCCTTTAAATACTCACCGATTCGTTGCCAATCTTGTTCTAGTAAATCCCTCAATGATGGTCTGTAAAATATGGAAGCTGGATGGAATGTTGGAACAATCGCATAGTCTTCTTGTGTCCAACTATAGACTTCATCATCAAGTGTTTCTAAATATTGAATCGATCGCTCTAATTTTTGACCATGTAATTCTGTTACCTTAGCTTGCCTTCCAAGTAATCGTTGGAGCCCAATTGTTCCTAACGTAACGATAAGTTGTGGTTGGACATGTTTGATTTCATAATCTAACAATGGTGCATGGGCTAATATTTCAGGTGCTTTAGGTGCTCGATTATACGTTCTTTTAACAAGAGTTCCATCTCGTTCTTTTTTTGTCCCCCATTTGAATGGCCGACTTCTCACACTTGACGTTATATATACATCTTCCCGACTTAAACCGATACTCGCCAATGATTTCATTAACTCTTTTCCAGCACATCCTGTAAACGGGATTCCTGTATCGATTTCATTTTCACCAGGTGCTTCTCCTATTAACATTAAGGAAGGATTGTAAGGACCATAACTTCGAACAAAACCTTGCACATCAAATCCATTTATTCTTTGTTTTCCAAGTTTTTCAAGATCGTCCGTAATCGAAATCATGTAATCCACACCCTTTCAACGAATTCGGTATCCATTCAATCTATACCCAAAAATAGAGAAATAAAAAGCCTTACGTCAAAATTCAACGTAAGACTTGATTAATCTGCTATTGGTTTTCGTTTATTCATCATTCGCGTACGCCATTCATACCAAATGACCACGATAATGAAGAATGAATAACCTACCATCCAACCTGCTAAAACATCCGTACCATAATGATTATTCCCAGCTATACGAGAAAGTCCTACCAATAATGTGAGCGTAATGGCACTGATCCATACGCCAATTCGCCATTTTAAAGAAGCGTGATTTTCTGTCATAAAATACGCATATGTAAATATATATAATAACCCTACCATTGCATGATTAGATGGAAAACTAAAACTCGTTAACTGATGAGGCATATCCGGTCGAACACGTTGAATCCATTCTTTTAATAAATGATTTAAAAGGTTGCCCCCACCCACAGAAAACAAAACAAAGAGCATGCCACGATAATTTTCACGTCGAAATAGTAGAAAAAGCACTAACAACAGAGTCGCTGATGCAATCCAATAAGGTTCTCCAATATGATGGAAAAATCGAACGAATTCATTACCAATGAAGGCTTCACTTAGTTCTTCATCAAATTCAACCATTTCTTCATGTGTGAAATTAAAAAACAAGAGGACAAAGCCAATAAACGTAATAATTCCTAAAGAAAAAAACCATTTTTTCAATCGAATCAACCTCCTTACGTTCAATTATTTTAGCATATTTTTATAATTTCAATTTATTATCAAGTCGAAAACATGTGACTTTCGTTCGAAATTCAACTAATTTCGTTTAATTTCTGTCTAGAGAGGTAAAGTAGTATCGTGTCAGAGCAAATGATTTGAAGGAGGAATTTAAAATGAGTGTTACCTATAAAGAGTATTTAACGGATGAAGAAGCGATTCGCGGAATTCAAGAAATTAAAGCTAAAGGTGTACAAGAAGACGATATTTATGTCCTTACTCATGAAGATCACCGAACAAGTCAAGTTGCAGAAATGGCCGATGCGAACACGGTTGGTATTACGGAACAAGGTTTAGGTACTTCGATTGCTAACGTTTTCCGTAAAAAAGGTGACGAACTTCGTGCACAATTCGAGGAGTTAGGATTTTCTAAACCCGAATCAGAACAACTGGAACAAAAACTAGATCAAAACAAAGTAGTGGTAGTCGTGAAAAACTCACCTGCCGGATTTACTTACTAAAAGTTAAAATACAATGTATGAATAATAAAGATCAGGCCGTCTAAGATATTCTTAGACGGCCTGTTTTATTACATTTCCTGAGCATTATCGATAATTTCTTGCGGAATTTCTATCTTCTCTACTTCATTGTAATTATCATAGGTAGATTTAAGATTTTGAGCCAACTTCATCTCTTCCCCTTCAACCACCATCGTCATATCCATAATCATATTTAAAGCTGTTGTATTAAAAGTTTCTTTATCAATAAATATTTCATAGTTTACTTTTTCGATATTCATCTCTTTTAAGAGTTCTTGTTCTTCCACCATCATGTCAGGCATCGTCTCGGCTAATTGCTTTTGAATTAATTCATTAAATTTATCACCCGAAGCTGCAAGCTTTAACACATAAGATGAATCAGTTTGTTCAAATGTAAAGTCATCTTTGAATGCTTCTAAATCTTTTAACTGTTTAGCAGGATCTGCTTGCTTTTGAGACATAGACATAATTTGCTCATACATATCTGACGGCAATTTCGTCCATTGGTTTGACATGCTATCAAACATATAGAATCCTTGCTCTGTCATATAGCTTTCCATTTCCATATCATCGGCTTGTTCATTTGATGGCATGCCAGGCATAGTCATCGATGTTGTTCCTTTTTGATACAAACTTAAAGGTTCAATCACCATATCCATATCCATTTTGGAAGTCGTTTCCATCGAGATTTCTTGTGATGGTACTTCAATTAATTGTGTCATATCGATGTTTGCACTTAAACTTTTGATACTTTCAGATTGCTCCATTGATTTATTGAAGACCTCTTGTAGAGTTAAATTACTTGTTTGTTCCTTTTTTGTGTCCGAAGTTGGAGTTGCTGTTTCATTACATGCCACTAACCCAAATGATAAAGTTGTGACAGCTAGAAGCATCGACCATTTTTTCATCAAGATAGCCACCGATCCTTTCATTTCATGTACTTATGTTTACGAGTTTACATTGAAAAGGTTTCAATTGGAATTTCTTTATGGAGGAAAGGGAATTTTTAGGCAATAATTACTTGATGTTTATAGGCACATTTGTTTAGATGTATCGAAAAGAATCGTGAAGAATCGCATGAACTTATAGGTCGAAAAAAAGAGGCTTCCAATCAGTCAGATTTCAATGACTAACCGGAAAGCCTCTTTTTATATTAATTATCTAACGCCACGCATGTATCGTTGAATGATTGGAGCTGATAAGAATAGTACCAATGCTAGTACAATTGCAATTGCACCTATCACACCAAAGTACATAATTTCAGTTTCAGGATTGTACAACTTAACTACCTGTGCATTGATTGCTTGTGCAGCAGCACTCGTTAAGAACCACAGACTCATCGTTTGAGCTGCAAACGCTCCAGGTGCAAGTTTTGTTGTTGCAGATAATCCAACTGGAGATAGTAATAATTCACCCAGAACAACTAGGAAGAAGCTTAATACTAACCAATATGGACTAACTAACGTATCCGTTCCGTTTAAGTAAGCAGGAATAATCATAACTAAGAATGAAGATCCAGCAAAGAGTAGTCCTAATGCAAACTTTTTAGGTGTTGATGGTTGTCTCTCACCTAAACGAACCCATAGCCACGCAAATAGTGGAGCAAATGCAATGATGAATAGTGGATTCAATGATTGGAACCAGGCAGGTGAAATCTCCCAAGAACCAATTGTTAAATCTGTACGTTGGTCTGCATATTGAGCCAAAATAATGGATCCCTGCTCAGCAATTGCCCAAAAGACCATAGCTGAAATAAATAATGGAATGTACGCAAGTACACGCGATTTCTCATCTGCATTCGTTTTAGAACTACGGTACATAACAATGAAGAAAATTGTTGGAATAACAATACCTAAAATCGATACGATCATCGTAAACATATCAATTGTCATGATGCCTTGTTGAATTAAGAAGTAACCAATCAGAATTACAATTGCAAAACCGATTAAAATTCTAGAAAATACTTTCTTTCTATCTTCCTTAGCAAGTGGATTCGGTACATATGATCCTGCCAAACCAAGATATTTCTTTTTCGTTACCATAAAGACAACTAATCCAAAGAACATCCCAATAGCAGCTAGTCCAAATCCAAGATGGAAGTTATAGTTTAATCCAATTGTTCCGACAATTAATGGCGCAAGGAATGCACCCATGTTGATACCCATGTAGAAAATACTGAATCCTGAATCACGACGAACATCGTTATCAGAATATAAATCACCAACAATACTAGAGATATTAGGTTTTAATAAACCTGTACCGATAATGATTAATGCCATCGAGATAAAGAGCGTGGTCAATCCGCCTGGTAATGCTAATACAGCATGTCCGAGCATAATTGCGATACCACCATAAAATACGGTTTTCGTAGTACCGAATAATCGGTCAGCAATCCATCCGCCAATAATCCCAGACATGTAAACGAGCGACCCGTATACCGCCATAATGGAGTTTGCAGTAGATTGCTCTAAATTTAAACCGCCTTGGTTTAGCTCATAGTACATATAGTAGAGCAAGATCGCACGCATACCGTAGTACGAAAAACGCTCCCAAAATTCTGTGAAGAATAAACTAAGCAAGCCTTTAGGATGTCCAAAAAATCCTTTTTGAGGAACTGATTGGACGATATCTTGTTTTGTAATCATCTTACATCCTTCTTTCCTCTATTTTAGAATAACTTTTACAGTGTATACTGCCCTTTTTTATTTGTCAAAAAACCTTCGACCCTTGAAATAACTCACTTTCTTTCGTGTTTAGAAGCTTCTATTCGTTTTATATATATTTTTCAGTTATAATTTTTGTATCAAATCACCAAGGAGAACTCTCATGATAACGAAATTCTTTTCTTACTATCGTCCCCATCGAAGGTTATTTATCATCGACTTTACCAGCGCTATTATCGTAGCCATTTTGGAGCTCGCTTTTCCTTTAGCTGTCCAGTGGTTTATTGATACACTACTTCCAACTAAAGATTGGGGAACCATTGTTACTGTCAGTGTGTTACTACTTCTCGTTTATTTAATTAGTACGTTTTTACAATATATCGTCAGTTATCTTGGTCATAAGCTAGGCATTAATATCGAAACCGATATGAGAGAGCAGTTGTTCACTCATGTACAAAGACAATCATTCCGCTTTTTTGACAATACAAAAACTGGTCATGTCATGAGTCGGATCACCAATGATTTATTTGATATTGGCGAACTCGCACACCATGGTCCTGAAGACTTTTTCATCGCCATCATGACCTTTATCGGGGCCTTCGCAATTATGTACAACATCAATCCCGAGCTTGCCATTATCGCAATTATCATGATTCCTTTCCTAATTCTATTAGTTACATTCAGTAACATTAAAATGAATAATGCATGGAAGAATATGTACATAAAAATTGCAGATGTAAATGGGCGAGTTGAAGATAGTGTTTCCGGAGTTCGAGTTGTTCAGTCTTTTACAAACGAAGAATTTGAAATTCAACGCTTTCGAAAAGATAATGGTCAATTTAGATTGGCCAAGTTAGTTGCCTATAAAGTAATGGCAGGCACACATTCCAGTATTTTCATGATGACCCGTCTAATGACGCTCGTAGTTTTGGTCGTTGGCGCGTGGTTCTTAGTGAATGACCGTCTATCTTACGGCGAACTCGTTAGTTTTGTTCTTTTTATTAATGTATTAATAAAACCAGTGGATAAAATTAGTGCGTTACTTGAACTTTACCCAAAAGGAATGGCTGGATTCAGACGTTTCCTGGATTTAATTGATCAAGATCCTGAGATTGTGGATCGTCCTCATGCTCACAAAGTGAATCATCTGCAAGGAAATATTACCTTTGACAATGTGCATTTTAGTTATGATCAGCACCAAACTGTCCTTTCTGACATTAACCTACAAGTAAAAGCAGGAGAAACGGTTGCATTTGTAGGTCCTTCAGGAGCCGGAAAGACGACCATTTGTTCATTAATCCCGCGTTTTTATGATGTCATTGAAGGATCCATCAGCATTGATGGTCTTGATATTCGCGATATGACCAAGCATTCCCTTCGCTCGCAGATTGGAATAGTTCAGCAAGACGTCTTCCTATTTACAGGCAACATACAAGAAAATATTGCGTATGGTAAAAAAGATGCCACTCCTGAAGAAATTAAAGAAGCAGCAAGAAAAGCACACTTAGAAGAATTCATTTCTGAACTTCCTGACGGATATGAAACTCAAATTGGTGAGCGAGGCTTAAAACTTTCAGGTGGACAAAAACAACGATTAGCTATTGCACGAATGTTCCTGAAAAACCCGCCAATATTAATTCTGGATGAGGCAACCTCTGCTCTCGATACTGAGACAGAGAAAATTATTCAGCAATCCCTAACCGAACTAGCAGAAAATCGAACGACTCTAATAATCGCTCATCGATTAGCCACTATTCGAAATGCGGATCGTGTCATCGTCGTTACAAAAGAAGGCATTGTTGAAGATGGATCTTACTCAGACTTAGTAGAAGCAGACGGCATATTCGCTCGTCTTCATAATATCCAGTTTGAACAAATTTAAAATTCAATGCACATAAAAACGCATGGCCGATGAAATCGGCCATGCGTTTATTTATTTACCTAATACAAATTCTTGGTAGCGATCATAATCGGCTTGCTTTAATTCCACTTTCATTAACGTTCCATCTTCCTCATATTCCGAGGATTGAACAGATGCTTGGTCATTAAGATACGACACTACATCACCGCGTTCATAAGGAATTAACATTCGACATGTCTTATAATCACCAAAAATATTCGCACGAATCATATCGAGTAGTTCATCCAATCCTGCACTCTCTTTAGCAGAAATCCAGATATTATTTCCGCTTACATGAGGGTAATTTAAACCTGCTAAATCCGATTTGTTAAACACATCAAGTGTTGGTACATTTTCAACACCAACCGCTTGAAGAGTTTCGTTCGTTACTTGCATCATGTAGCGATGTTCTTCATTTGAAACGTCTACAACATGGAGCAACAAGTCAGCTTCTCTTGCTTCTTCCAGTGTGGAGCGGAATGCCTTCACAAGATGGGTTGGAAGCTTACTAACGAATCCTACTGTATCTGTTAACAAAAATTCCTTTTGATCTGGCAATCGAATTTGGCGCACGGATGTTTCAAGTGTTGCAAAAAGCATATCTTTTTCAAATACTTGTTTGTCATCAATTTGACCTGTTTTTGTTAGCAAACGATTCATTATCGTCGATTTCCCTGCATTGGTATAACCAACAATTGAAACGACTGGCACTTCATTCTTCTTACGTTGCTTTCTTTGAGTTTCTCGCTGGTCTTTTACATGTTCTAAATCTCGACGCAGTTTAGCAATTTGATCTTCAATTTTTCGGCGATCGAGTTCTAGTTTTGTTTCACCAGCACCTCTGTTTTTAAATCCGCCACCTGTGCCTCCACCTTGTCGACCTAAAGATGCCCGTAATCCGACTAATCGTGGAAGCATGTACTGTAATTGAGCTAACTCTACCTGCATTTGAGCTTCTTTTGACTTAGCCCTCCGCGCAAATATATCGAGTATCAACATCGTTCGATCAATCACTTTACACTCAAGCGTTGCTTCTAAATTACGAATTTGAGATGGAGAAAGCTCATCATTGAAAATAACTAAATTAGCATCAGCCTCTTCAAAAAAGGCTTGAATTTCTTCCATTTTCCCTTTTCCTACATACGTTGCAGGATTCACTCGATCTAAATTTTGAGTCACTTCGCCAACAACCTCGACATTTAATGCTTCAGCTAAATTGTGCAATTCCTCTAACCCATATTCAAAATGCTCGTCTTTTTTTAAATTAACACCAACAATAATGGCGCGTTCGTTTAACTCATCCATTCATTCGTCCTCCTCTTAAATCTGCTGAGAGAAAATCGTTCACCCTTTTTTTACCAATAAATAAGTATAGAAAAAGAGAGCAGATGAGTCGCTCTCTTTCTTTGAAAATTATGTTTGGTTTTCAAAATGGACAGACCTATCCCGATTAAACTGCTCAGCAGTTCTTTGCTATATTTAGTTTCATCGCAAAGTGTTCCATCGGAATTTATAGTCAATCATTTGGAAAACCTCCGTTCCTTAAAGTAAAACTATCGTACCATACCCGTTAAAATAGTGACAACTCTTACGAGTCAAAACCTACTCCCACATACGCCATTGGAATTTAAGCGTAAAAGAGCCAATTGGGGCTGCCAAAGCAGCCTTTTTTGTTGGAAACTCCTGGTCTTTCGCTCATAGAAATCGATTGAGAGTGAAAGGTTTGGCTTTGTAAGAGCAAGATCCCCTTGTGAAAGAACAAGATCGACATTTGAAAGAGCAAGCTCATCTATATTAAAATCCTCTCTTTCTTTTAACAATGACTCGGAAATCTTAGCGAAATTTCCACGAATATACAGTATATTTTACTCATATCAAATAGCAAAAAATAATAAATCAAAATAATATTTAGGGATTAAGTTATATATTTTCTTAATATTCGACATATTCTGACTTCTATTCTTTGAAATTTTTGATATACTATATTTAAAACAACGGAGGTGAATGAAATGAATTCACTACTACCTCAAAACTTGAAAAAGTACGATTTTCTTAAGCATGAAAAGTTGATTTTATTAATCGATCAAGACATGGATTTCGCTCTGAAAATCAAGGATTTGTTTCATAACTTTCCTTATTCCATCCTAATAGCCACAACTGCTGCGAAAGGGTTGGAGCTCTTTCAAATGACAAATCCCGATTTCATAATGATTGATCCGGCATTACCTGACAAAAGCGGATTTATTTTATTAGAAGAAATTAGTGATACCGCAAGGACACGTATGATTCCTATATCGGTTGTATCCAATGAAAACTCTAATGACTACATATCACGTTCTTATCAACTTGGAGCTCTAGATTTTATTCATAAATCTATCAATCTAGAGACATTCATACCCTTTATAGAAAATAGGTGTTCGATAAAAAGATCCCTTAGTTCCAAGGTACTGATTGATGATCTTACAGGTGCGTATACTCGCAAACACTTTTATATGACTGTTTCTACACTATCAACACAATATAGAATTTCAAATGAATCTTTTTCGATAGGGCTCATCGATTTTGATTCATTTAAAGATTTTAATACTCAAAACGGCTCGCGAAAAGGAGATGATGTGCTTACTACTTTTGTTGAGATTTCTAAAATGATTACAGAAGTATCACCAGAAGTCTTTAGGTTCAATAGCGATGATTTTGTGGTTCTTTTTAGGCATAAGTCAACTGAAGAAACAAAAGAATTAATTGAACAAATTGCCGATGCCATGCACTCACAATTTTCCATCACATTTTCAGCTGGAGTTACGTCATGGAATACAACAGACGGACACAAAGAGCTATTACAATTAGCTGATTATGCACTTCAGCGAGCTAAAAAATCTGGTGGAAATCAAATCCATATTTTCGATCAAGTATCATTTTCTAAACCTATTTCGAGAAACTTGACGGTGCATATCATTGACGACGATGAAATTGTTCGAGCAATGCTTGAACGACAATTCTCTACTTGGCAATCTGATTTATTTAACATCCACATATGTAATTATGAAAATGGATTCGTTTTCACAGAATCCAACTGGTATACCCCACAAGATTACCATGTATTACTTTTAGATGGCGTCATGCCTAAAATGGACGGATTAGAAGTACTGCACAAAGTAAAAAATAATGTGCATTCACAACGTGTCTTAGTCTCGATGCTGACCGCTCGAAAAAACGAGCAAGACATTTTGCACGCACTAAACTCAGGAGCTGATGATTACATGTTAAAGCCATTTCATCCTCAAGAAGTTTTAGTCCGGATTCAACGCCTTGTTAACAGGTTATTCATATGAATAACCCACTCGTTATTTTTCTTAGCCTATTTGTCACCCTTGCCATTTTTCAATTATTACTACTTCTCTATCTAGCGAATAAGAAAATTAAAACAAACAAAAAACTTGCTCACGAACAAGCTATTTATGCAGAAGCAATGCCAGCTTATATTCAATACCTAAACAGCGATCCCAATGAATCCATTCCACTCCCTCCAAATGAGTATCATGTAGCAGAGCAATTATTTAGCGATTGCATGGCCATTATTAAAGATGAAAAGCTTCAAAATAATGTTAGAGAAAGCGCTTCTTCCTATTTAAGTTCTCATTATGAAAAAGTGATGAAAACAGGCGATTGGTCATCTCGTGTGAACGCTTTATATTATATGGAAGATTTTCGTATGACCTCCTTACAACCATTGCTTTCTAATAGACTTAAAGAAGTTCATACAAATGATGAAGAGACACAACAATTAATTAGAACGCTAGCTGCCATGGGTGATTTGTCTGTCTTAACTTATTTAGAAAATGAACCTGAATCTACTGAATCTATGTATCTATCCGTGTTTAGTCGTCTCCCTGAAGACGTGGTACCAAAAGCAATTGATTATGTGAATAAAGATGGTAGCTTAAAAGCCAAAACGTCCTTATTAATGTATTTTGGACTAGCTAAAAATTTAGCCTACTTACCATTTGTAGAAGAAAAGCTGCATGATGAAAACTCAGCACTCCAAATTCAAGCATTAAAAGCAATATTCCGCATGAATTATATTTCAGATGCCAATTTATTAACACCTTTTTTCAAATCAGATAATTGGATTGAAAGAATGTTTGCAGTGAAAATAGCAGGTGTATTATCACTCTCACAATTTGAACATATTTTAGTTGAGTTGCTTGGAGACTCGATATGGTGGGTTAGATACTATACAGCAGATGCTCTTTTACTTACTTTCGGTGAAAATAAACTAAAAGAGATCTCTAAGTCTCATCCAGATCATTTCGCGAGAGATATGGCATCACAATGGCTAACATTAGGAAGACAGGTGACACAAAATGAATAATATGGGCTTATGGATCTTTCAATTTCTAACAATCCTTGTCATTGTTTATATGTCATTTACCGCATTAAGTTATATTATGTTATTTTTACTTTCTTTCCGAAAAGTTTCAAGAGAAGGCAAGCTCGATAAAAAAGAAACACTTGAAGATTTGGCTATTAGTGAGAGCACAATCCCTGTTTCAATCATAGTTCCTGCATTTAATGAAGAAGTTGGGGTCGTGGATACAGTTCGATCGCTCCTTACACTTCAGTATCCACAATTTGAAATAATTGTTGTTGATGACGGCTCCAATGATCAAACCCTTTCTAAATTAATTGAAGCTTATCATTTATATGTTGTTGATTATGCCATTCGTAAACACTTGGATACACAACCGATTCATGGGGTTTATAAATCGACCATTTTCCCTAACTTAGTTGTCATTTCAAAAGAAAATGGAGGAAAGGCTGATGCCCTTAATAGCGGGATTAATATAGCCAATTATCCATATTTCTGCGCAATTGATGGCGATTCCATGTTAGAACAAGATGCCTTATTGAAAGCGATGAAACCGATACATGCTTCTGACGGTCATATTATTGGTGTTGGAGGTTCCATTCGAATTGCAAATGGTATTAAAATTTCCAGAAGTAAGATTGAAGTGATTGAAGTCCCAAATAAGCCCCTTGTGATTATGCAAATTATTGAGTATTTTCGTGCATTCCTTATTGGTCGACTTGGGTTCAGCCGATTCAACCAACTATTAATTGTTTCAGGCGCTTTTGGGGTGTTTCGAAAAGACAAAGTAATTCATGTAGGCGGATACCGTCAAGGTACAGTTGGAGAAGATATGGAACTTGTTGTTAGACTGCATCGAATGATTCGTGAGGAAAAGTTGAATGATCGAATTGAGTATATTCCAGATCCAGTTTGCTGGACGGAAGCACCTAGCTCATTCGAAGTTTTGAGGCTTCAAAGAATCAGATGGCAAAGAGGATTAGCTGAAACCATGCATCTTCATCGATCTATGTTTTTCAATCCAAAGTATGGGTCGGTAGGACTTGTAACGATGCCTTATTTCTTCTTAGTCGAACTACTTGGTGCAGTATTCGAATTTCTTGGCTATCTTTTAATAATTGGCGGATTAATTTTCGACTTTCTTGATCCAACCATTGTTTTCACCATCTTTCTAGTAACCGTGATTTATGGATCTTTTATTTCTTCATTAGCCGTACTTCTCGAAGAAATGACGATGCATAAATACCCGAAAGTTTCGCATTTAATAAAGCTCTTCTTATGGTCATTAACCGATAGTTTTTGGTACCGACCAATATTAGTTATTTGGCGAATTGAAGGTTTGATTGCTTTTCTAACTAAAAAGTCAGAGTGGGGAAAAATGGACCGAAAAGGTTTATCCTCCGACAAATAAAAGGCATGATTGTTTCAACAGATTAATAAACCCTCGATACAGTTTTTTCTGTATGATTTACTCGTCAACTTTTGAGATTTACTCGTCAACTTTTGAGATTTACTCGTCACTTCTTTAGATTTACTCGTCAACTTTATAGTTTTACTCGTCACTTTTTCACATTTACTCGTCAAACCCATCTCATAGCCAAGTTATCACGACTTATGAGACAGTCATTTTGCCCTTCATTCTCCAACTCGTCCTTAGAAACTCGAGAATACTATTCATTTGCATTCAATCTAAAAAAGGTTGTGCACTATTGTGCACAACCTTTTTTATGGTGTGTTTTTGAATGTTTCTTGAATGATTGTATATGATAACTTCAGTCGTTCCGTATACTGAGGTCTCTCCCATTTTTCCCAATTATATCGGAAAACTTGATCAACTGGCATGCTGCCTGATTCAAATTGCGGGTATGATTGGACAACCTTCCCTTGTTGATTAACAAGAACAAAAGCAATCCCGATATCATCAATTAACTCTTCTGAATCAACCCCATGCATATACAAATCCCCAAATGCTTTCTTAGAACTAGGATCTTTCATATTTAACAACAACCACGGTATTCTTATTTCTAATATCCCGGTTTTCTCATCATAATAATAATCTGCTAACGAATCGAATTCAGAAGAAGTAGGATTTGAATTACCAAACCTCATCTCACCAGTATTGTAAGAAGAGAAAGGATAGATCTCACCAGTATCAGGTCTCTTAAATTCTTTATTTAATGCAAGATGAATTTCATTAAATGACCCACTGTTTTGCTTTGGTTTAACGATTGGTGGATTTAACATCTTCAAGTTGACACCATATAAATTATAGAAAACATCATAGTATGCATCTACTTTGAGCTCCGCTTCATTTACAGAATCAAATGACAACCAAAAATCCGCAAAAGGCTGATTGAATTGAATGTTTTTTATTTTATCAACTTGATCATTTCCACTTATCGACGTTACATCAAAAAGTAAATGAGCCTTGTTCTCAGAAAGCCATTTCGATTTCGCATCACCATCTAATCTGACATACAAATAGCGTTCATCGCTTGTCGTATACATGGAGGACACAGGTTCTTTTTCAGACTGATAGGATGGGTCAATCCCTCTCCAATCATATTGCTGCCCGTCAGTGTGAACCGCCATACGATCAAAATTTAATAGTCCAAAATGTTGTTCATTCGTTTGTGCATTTGACCAGAAAGGTCGACGGTTTGCATCATCTAGTTCCACCGTATTCCATGTTCGTTTAAACCACTCGTCTTGCCAAGCAAAGATGAGTCCGCCCATCATATCTGCCTCTATGATGTCTTCATATAAACGTTGCAATAATTCTCCCTGTTCTTGTTCCGTGTGAAATCCTTGATTTAAACCAAGAGGATTCAGATGGGTTAATCCTCTAGAAGCAGGGATTCCAAACTCAGCTATGAGGACAGGCATATCGTGTGATTCTTTTAAATCACGTAAATATCCTGCATAGTTGTTTTTTTCTCCCCGGTGATCAATGTACTCCGTGTATCGCTCATCTAAATTCAGGAAATCGGGATAATAAGGATACACATGGTAGGATGCAAACATTCCTGGCATGGCGTCACTATTTTTGTACTGTATATGGTTAGGATCCACACTAGCTATATCTTCTTGAGGGAAAGGTTCTGCAGGTTGTTTGATATTATCAGTAGTTACCCAATTCGTGTAACTCATTGGACGAGTCCACTGATAAGTATCTGCCTCATATGAAGTTAAGGTATCCATTTGCTCAGCCATCCACAACTCAAAACCAATAGCGCCTTTTGTTTGAATATACTTTCCTTCAAACTGTGTTGCGTCTTTGTACTTTTTAGCCATATTATCGACCATTTCTGGGTACCATTCAATCCCCAATATCCACCCGAGTACATAAGGCGAGACATCTGCAGTATAAGTACCAGATGAGTGTCCAGGTCTTGGCTCAATTTCAGCATTCCCATGAATTACATCGGCGATGTTCTTGAATTCTTTTTGAAACTCCTCTGTAATTTCAGGTGTATACGCATCTAACGTTTCTTCTAACGGAGCTTCATCTGACCAAACTCCTTGGAAAATGTAGAGAGGTTTTTCGTGTGTTTCATTGTATTCTTTAAGTGCTTCATAAAATGCAGGCGGATGAAGCGTATAAATTCGAATCGCATTCGCATTCATCTCGCCAATTTGTTGGAACCATCTTTCATACTCTGCTTTCGTAATAGCCCCTTCACCAGGAAATGCACCTGGTTTACCCATTCCAATATTGACCCCTTTAATGGTCATCTCTTCCCATGCACCATTTTGATAGACTTCGAATCGATTGCCCTTAACTCTCGAAGAATAAGAAAGTCCTTCTTTGTTTTCAAGCATAGATGGTTGATATTTTGCTTGTAATGCCTTTTGATCCTTAGGCTTTATATCCTTTAACAACACTTTCATGATGGGGATATATGTCTTCCAATAAAAACTTTGTTCTGGAGAGATTTCGTCAAATGATAACCACTCTCTTACTTTTGTGAAACCACTGTACTGGTAGAATGATGGAATCTCACTCATATCAACAAAATCACCAGCAAAGTAATAAGAGCTCCCTAGTTTTTGTTCGCTTTCAATAATCGCTGGGAAGACAGTTGGTATTCCCCATTCTTCAAGTTGCAACTTCCCTTTTGAACTTACTGGTAGTTTGAAATTTGCTAGAACACCTTTTTCGTCAATTGCTGTCGTTACATCAAACCAATATCGATAAGGTCCACTCTTTCTTAAATTAAACTTATCCATTCCTTTTTCGTTAAATATCATTTGAAGATCACCTTGATCTAAAAGACCTTCTTCTACTGATAAAACTTTTACAACATTTGAATTTTCCTGGACAAACAAAATCCCCTCACCCTTAAACGTCCATTTCTGACTATTGGATACCTCATAAGCTTTGAATATCCATGAAGGGATTTCACTATTATTCTGAGATAGGTCATTAAAGTAACGTCCAGTCCAACCTTGTTGTTCCATACCTAAAAAACGACTAACCTCTTCCCTAACAAATGGCTCAGTCGGCGAGGAAATAGAGTTGAATTCTATTACTAAAGGTACACCTTCTTTATCCACTGCATGTTTGATTGTTGCCCATTCTTTTGCAGTTAATCCACCACTAATTCTGCTATCTGTTCCATCCACTTTCGATTCGTAAACTCCATACGTATCTGCTACATAGATGAAATCAGCATGACTAATGTCATCTTCTAAATCTTTTACCGATAAGTTTCCATCCTTAAAAATGGTGCCAACATAGTCTTTTTTATCATCAAAGGCATTACCTTCTTTGTTTTTAAAATGCAAATGATTAAGCAGCCAAATAAGACCTTTATGTTCCCGTGTATCATTGTTCGCCACGGTTTTATCTAAAATAACAATATCTACTTCTTTAAATTGTTGATCTTGCCAATACCAAATGACGAAAGGCAATATTAAAATTAATAGAAAAGGGATAATCCACTTTAAATACCTCAAAAGGCTCAACTCCCGCTCGTCTATTTTCTTTCATTGTACATGATTTTCGCCCTATACTCGATTATGAATATTCAGAATTAACTCAAAGAATATCATGCTAATGTTCTATCTTTTGATATAATGAGGGTACATTCAAGCATGTTGGGAGAGGTAAAATGGAAAAGTCTTATAGCCAAATGCTTACACAGCGAATTGAAAAGATGATCGAATCATGGGAAAAATGTGAACAAGTTTCACATACAGAAATGTATCGTTTTTTTCATGGTCTGAAGGGTACTGCTGGTTCAATAGGTTTAATGGAATGGTCTAATGTCGCTGAAGACTTAACCCATCTATATCACCAACAAGATGAATCTCATGTCTCCGAATCTCTTAGAAAAACTGCTATAGAAGAAATGAAAAAACTTATTATACCTGATGATAAGCTTTTAGCAGATGCTGAAGTTGCAAGCAGTAGTGAAAAGAAGTTTTTTATGCTCTTAATAGATGAAGATATTGATTTTGTTACACTAGTTAAAGAAACGATGGAAAAAGAAGGAATAAATGTTTTAATTGCTCCGACAGCGAAAAAAGGGATGGAAATGTTTTTTACATTACAACCTAATTTTGTGTTAATCGATTTATCTCTACCTGATGAGGATGGGCTTAATGTTTTAAAGCAAATAGCTTCTCAAGCTCGTCAGCAGTTCATTCCTATAGCCATCACTTCTTCAAATGCTACGAAGCACAAAGCGAAATTAGCATATGAGTTGGATGCAACAGACTTTATTGGCAAGCCTTTAGATATGGATATATTCATTCCGTTTGTAAAAAATCGCATACTCAATAAAGAGAAAATTTTACAGTTTATCACCAAAGATGAATTAACAGGAGCCTATAATCGAAAACACTTAACGAGTACTGCCCCCTATCATATCCAAATGCATCTTCAACTGGGTAATCCACTATCATTGGCAATGATTGATTTAGATCATTTTAAGAAAGTAAATGATACATATGGCCATTTAACGGGAGATGAAGTGTTAAAAGTTTTTGCACATACAATTCAAGAAGAGTGTGATAACAACGAACTACTTTTTAGATACGGTGGAGAAGAATTCACTATTTTATTTTTAAACAAAACTGGTGATGAAGCGGAAGCAAGATTAACGAAAATAAAAAAAGCCTTTACGGAAAAAGTATTTTTACATGGAACGTCTCCATTTCAAGTAACTTTTTCGGCAGGTATTTCAATGCTAAAACCAAATCAGACTCAACTTACTGAATTATTAGATGAGGCAGATTATGCCCTCTATCAATCCAAACATAATGGGAGAAATAGGATTACTCTTTTTGCTGAAAAAGGGCTAATTGAGTTACATAAACGTCCACTAAACATTGCCATTATTGATGATGACGTAATCGTTCGAAATTTAATTCATTCACATTTTTCGAATTGGAAACATCCTCGGTTTGAAGTTGTGATTAATGAGTATTCGGATGGACTCGATTTCCTTAACTCGGAATGGTTCCACGAGGGAGAAGACCATGTTTTACTACTAGACAGCCAAATGCCAAACGTGATGGGTGTAGAAGTCATTGAAAATGTTAGAGAAATTTACCCTGCTAAAAACGTATTAATCACAATGTTATCTGCCCAAAAAGATGAAGAGAAAATTTTACAGGCTCTGCAATTAGGAGCTGATGACTATTTATTAAAACCATTTCATACACGTGAAGTAATTATGCGAATACAACGCTTGGCCGAAAGATTATTTCTATCCTAAGGAGATACGGATGAATGGATACGAAGAAAAGAATATTAATTGCTGATGATGACGATATTATTCGGATGTTGCTTGTGGATTCTTTAGATCATGAAGGATGGGTGATTGAAGAAGCCGAAAATGGGAAGATTGCTTTCGATATGTTAAATCTAGGTTCTTTTGATTTGGTCATAATAGATTGCATGATGCCTTACTTAACGGGAATGGATGTTATTGCACAACTGTCTGACAATATAAAAGATAACTTAACGATTATTATGTTAACCGCTAAATCTCAGCAAACAGATAAGGACCTTGCGATGACTGCAGGTGCCAATCATTTTATTCAAAAACCTTTTAGTCCAGCTGCATTGTATGATCTAGTAGATTCTTTATTGAAATAAGAAAAGGTGTTCCAAAAGTCATTTACGACTTATGGAACACCTTTTTTACCTAATTTGAATGTAAAATTTCTCAATCAATAAAATATTTGCGACAGCTCTTTACTTATTTAGACAGTGGCCATAGAACATGGACTGATGTTTCTACATCTTTTGTCGACGTTATCCAGACGCGTCCGTTATGATACTCTACGATCTCTTTTACAATTGATAGTCCAAGGCCGGTTCCACCAATTTTTCGGGTTTCACTATTATCAATTCTGTGAAACTTCTGAAATAAATAAGGAATGTCTTCGGGGTGAATACCTAGACCATAATCTTGTACAACCATCTTTAAGTAATCTTCTTCTTGTGACAAACTAATTTTAATTTCATTTTGATCGGGTGAGAACTTAATAGCATTACTAATTAAATTTAAAATCACTTGCGTAATTCTTTCATTGTCTGCCAACACTGTGGTGTTTTCAGCTTGATTATCAATTAAAATGGTGTGACTTTCTTGGAAAGAATAGTTTTGAACAAGATCATTTAATAAATCCTCAACAACAACCACTTTTAAATGATAGTCTGTTTTACCGCTTTCCATTCGTTGAACATCTAAGAAATCATCGACTAATTGAGACAATCTTTTCGATTCTTTATGAATCAATTCTACATATTTCGCTTTTCGCTCATTTGCCCCTTTATTCGTTAACAATAACTCTGAAAAACCTAGTATGCTCGACAATGGGGTTCTGAGTTCGTGACTTACAGTATTAATCAATTCGTTTTTTAATGTGTTTATTTCATGTTCTTTCGTTATATCTCGATTCACAAATATCGTTCCCGTTTTGTAGCCTTCAGTCATGATGCATGCTGCATATAAGTTGATGACTTTAATACCCTTACGTTTAAATGTATATTGGATTCTTCGGACATCTGTAAATTTTTCACGAATGGCTTGATTATAAAACGCGATAATCTCGTCTTTATTTTCGGCAAACCTTTCAAATAAAGTGATCCATGTATCAAACGGAGTCCCTTTCTCATACTCTCTTTCTCCTGAAAGCAAATCATATAAAGCCTGGTTATATTGCTGAAGCTCTCCTTGAGGCCCAACTAGGAAAACTCCTTCTTGAATGGTTTTAACAATACTCTCATTTAAGTTACGCTCATACTGGCTATCTTGATATAACCTAATCCTTTCAAGCGATAAACTTACTCTACTTAAAAGACCTTCGATATCTTCTATATCCGTTTCGCTAAAGAGTCTACCTATGCGACTACAGCAAAAAATGGCAATAATTTGTCCACTTTCATCCTTCAACGCATGAAACGAATCATTAACTAACGTTCCATCAGGAGCTAATCCAAGCTCAATGGAACCTTCTCTTACTATAGAAAAAGAATTTTCAAGTTGTAGTCGTTCTACAATATACTCGTATCTATCTTCTATGAATCTTCTATATAATTCATCTGTCATTCCGCTTGACGAACTTTCAAGACCTTCCTCTAACCAAAGAAAACTAATGTCCAATTGGAACGTTTGATGAATATATTCTTGAACTAGTTTAACCACTTCTTGTCTATTCAACGAAAAGGTCAACATATGATTTAATTTATTCAATACTTCAAGACGATTTTTTGCAATTTCTTGATTTTGAAGAGACGCTTCCAGTTTGGTTTGTCTCACTTGTAATTCATCTTGTTGCATCAATAATTCTTCATTTTGAGCCATTAAATCTTCTTCATTCACACGAATTGTTTTCATTAACGTAATGAGAGAGCTATTTAAAGATCCAATTTCATCTTTTCGTATCAATTCGGGTAGTTGAATTTGCCCACTGTCTGCAAATTCTTCAGCACCTTTTTTCATTTCTTCAAGAGGCTCAACCATTTTCTTTAAGGTGAAATAAAAAATACTCAACAGGATAAAAAATAAGATTAATGAAAAATAAATAATCAGGGTATTTAGTGTACGAGATTGATCAATCAGTTGATCAGAAATACGCTCTCGTGATAAATTTGCTTGATTGTGGAAATCTACTGTAAAGGAAAGAATTTTGTTGACTGACGCATTTACACCATTATTAGATTGATTCCTCAAACTCTCGTAATCATTCGCTTGAACATGAGAAATAGCTTCTGGTAATGCTTTGGTTTCAAAATTAACAACAAAAGCCTCTAATTCATCCATTAATTCTTGCTCTTCAGTCGTTAAGTCAAAACTTTTTATGTCATCAACAGACTTCTTAAGCAGGTAAAGTTCATTATAAACAAGACTTAGCTCTACCTCATTTTGAAATGCATAATAACCTCTAGCTCTAAAAAAGACGTTTGATAATGAGTCTTCAATCTCATTTACAACCTCGTCTTTTTTCTTTATATAATCCCGTTCTTCTCTTAATTCTTCTTGTTTCTGATCTAATAAGTAAATAGCAGTAACACCAGAAACTAAGAGGAGTAGTCCTACCGTTAAAACAGTAAACAAGTATTTTCTTCGTATACTCTCATTAAACTTCAAAAATACACCTCTCTCTACGCCCGACTAACGCCATGTTTTAGTAAATCAATAATAGCATCCAGTTCTCGCAAAACGGACTCTTTATTGAGAATTAATTTGTTATATTTTCCAGCATATTGTGAAATTAGACGTTGAGCAAAACGGTCTAGCACTGTCCGTATAACATCCTCAACCAATGCAATATCGATGCCATCTCGTAAACGATAAGTTTTGAGTAATCCATAAATAGCCTGATCACTTAAAGGTTTCATTTCTTGAGATTTTTTCATAATTAGTTGATGAATTTCGTCGTTTAATGATTTCGGTGCATTACTAAATGCTTGTATTAACAATTGATATTCCATTGGATATTTTATAGCAGCTTTTATTTTTGTTTGAATGAATCGCTTTAATTGCACGAAAAAATCATCATCACTTGAAGTCCATTCATTTTCTACTTCGGTAGCTAATAAATGAATGGAATTCTCTATAATTAACAAATACAATTTCTTCTTGGATTGATAATGGTGAAATAGTAAACCTTTTGAAACACCTGCAGCATCTGCAATTTGTTGGGTAGATGTCTGATGGAATCCATGGTCCACAAAATGTTGCTTTGCGGCATGGAAAATTCTTAGTTGTTTATCATCTATCTCTATAGTCATTACACAATTAAATCCTTTTTGTGATATTTCATTATGGCGACCGCTACTGATAATATAATGACGGTCAACATAATAAGAATGTAAACCGGTTTTATAGCTGCATGCTCGATAATGTAAGCAGAAGTGACATATTCAAATGGTGTAACCCACTTTAATCCTGAAAGTTTATCAGAAATACTCGCCACTATACTTAAAAAATAACTTCCTAAAACAATGCCTAAAGCAATTGACGTTACTAATCGCTGTTTACGGAAAAATGAAGATACACCAAATGCAATAGCCGCAAAGGTGACATGTAACATGAAAGGAGCGAGAGAAATCATGATAAATGTTTGAGTATCAACTTGATCATCCCCTGCTACACGAAAACCGATATAATTAATGATTGTAATCATTACATTAAATACAAGTAAAACAGCAAGAACTCCAGCAGCTTTTTGCACAACCACTTGAATGCGAGAAATAGGTTTGGCTAATAAAAACTCGATTGTCCGATCACTTTCTTCCTTTACTAAAATTCCTCCTGCTAACAACGCGGCATATATACTGCCAAATAATGTGACAAATAAATATCCTTCAATGGCATAAAATCCAAGGGCAGTATCAAATCCAAGTTGATCAATATTAAATGCTTTCAGCATAGCCTCAGGGTAAAGTTTTAACAAATCTTGTAACTGATCTTTATTTTCTGCGAATTGTGGGTAAATGCTCATAATTAGAAAAGACATTCCACCAATCGCTAATATCCATATCCACAGTGCTTTTTGCGCTCTTCTCCATTCTCTTTTAAAGACCATTTTGTTCACCTTCCTTACTCTCGTAATAATGCATGAAAACTTCTTCTAATGTTGGTTCAGCTATCGTCACATCGTCAAACGGAAGTGTCCGAAGTTGCTCCAACAATGCTTTTGTATTCCCATTGAAAATAAATTCATACGTCGTATCGGTGATGTGTTCTTGTAAAACGCCTTCCATCCGAATCTTGTTGTCATCTTTATTCTTAAAATGGAGATGAACTTTTTTGAAATGATTGGCGTGCATATCATCCATATTCTCAATTTTAATGACTCGACCTTCTTTAATAATCGCCACACGATTACACAATTTTTGAACCTCACTTAAATAATGTGAAGAAAAGAAAATGGTCGTTCCTACCTGCTGTAACTCTTTTAATACATCGAAAAAAATAGATTGCATGAGCGGGTCTAATCCTGTTGTAGGCTCATCGAGTATTAATAGTTTTGGTTGATGCATTAACGCTTGAATGATTCCAACTTTTTTCTTGTTTCCGAAAGATAAATCTTCAATTTTCCTACTTGTATCAAGCTGAAATCTTTCTGCTAACTTCATAGCATTTTTCATTGCATCATCTTTATAAAAGCCTGCTGAAAATCGAAATAATTCCTCCACTTTCATATCGTCATAATAGTGAACTTCGGAAGGTAAGTAACCAATGAGTTGTCTAATTTTTTTAGCGTCTTTCACAATATCCAACCCAAGAATTTTCGCGGAACCACTACTCGGGTATAAAAAGTTTAATAATGTTCGTATGGCCGTACTTTTCCCAGCTCCATTCGGTCCTATAAAACCAAATATCTCACCTTCATGCACTTCAAAACTGACATCTTCTATCCCTCTTGCTTTCCCATAACTCTTTGACAATTGAGTAATTTCAATAACATTCACAGTTAAATCCCCCTTATAACAAATTATTATTGCCATTCATTTCCTATACTATATGCCCCACTGACCAATCGGTCAATAGGGAATAAAAAAAGACTGATTTAATGCACTAAACACATTAAATCAGTCTTCCAAGTTTATCTGTCTCTCTTAAGTAAAACCATCGTTTCATCGAATTCTTTTTCAATTTCTTCATTGCGTCGGTAAGTAACTAAACTCACCACTACGGCAACGATTAAACATAAAATAAACCCTGGAACGATTTCATACATTAAGCCTTTGAGTTCTTCATTATTACCCCAAATAACAACAGTAATGGCTCCAACAATCATTCCTGATAAAGCTCCCCAAGAAGTTAGCTTTCTCCAGAACAATGAAAGTAAGATGATCGGACCAAATGCTCCACCGAAGCCAGCCCATGCATATGCAACCAATTCTAAAATTGTTGCGTTTTTCTCCCATGCAATGAACATCGCAATTAACGAAATCGCCAATACCGCAATTCGCCCAAGCGTTACATATTGTTTATCTGTTGATCCTTTTTTAATAACAACTTTATAAATATCTTCGATCAATGCAGATGATGTAACGATTAATTGTGATGAAATCGTACTCATAATAGCTGCCAATACAGCCGCTAACATAATTCCTGCAATGAACGGATGGAATAGAAATTGTCCTAAAGTGATGAATACCGTTTCAGGATCTCCTAATTCTTTTCCAGGATTTTGTTGGAAATAAGCAATACCAATTAAGGCGGTTGCTACTGCTCCCAATAGACTTAAAACCATCCAGCCGATACCAATACGACGAGCATGTTTCGTTTCTTTAACAGAAGATATAGCCATAAAACGAACAATAATATGAGGTTGACCGAAATAGCCAAGTCCCCATGCGACGGCAGATAATACGCCTAATACTGATGCACCTTCAAGCATACTTAAACGTGAAGGATCCACTTCACGAATGCTTTCAGTGGCACCCTCTAGACCACCAACGATGAACAGACCTACAACTGGCACTAAAATTAATGCCAAGAACATAATTAATCCTTGAACAAAATCGGTATAGCTTACTGCTAAAAACCCTCCGAATAATGTGTAAGCGATAACAACAGCCGATACGATTAATAATCCCGTATGGTAATCAAGTCCGAATGAACTTTCAAAGAATAGTCCACCTGCAACCATTCCTGACGATACGTAGAAAGTGAAGAATAATAAGATAATAATCCCAGATACGATACGCAATGCTCTAGATGAATCTTTTAATCGATTCTCTAAGAAACTAGGAATGGTAATTGAATCATTCGTTACTTGTGAGTAGACACGAAGTCGTGGTGCTACTAATAACCAATTAAGATACGCACCAACAGTTAAACCAACTGCAATCCATGCTTCGACTAATCCCGTAGCATAAATAGCACCTGGTAGACCCATCAATAACCAACCCGACATATCAGATGCACCAGCACTAAGTGCTGTTACAGCAGGACCTAATGAACGTCCTCCTAACATGTAATCCGTTAAATTGGATGTTCGTCTGAAAGAATAATAACCAATGAAAAGCATGGCTGCCATGTAAATAATAATAGCAATTAATTGATACCCATAATCACTCATACTTGTTCCTCCTTTGTATTTTGTTATGGTTCCTCAAATTCATCATAACATGCATACGGAAGAAGGACGAGGGTAATCTAAGAAAAATATCTCCTTAAAATACAGTATTACCAACGTTTTACAGATGTTTTTATTTCCCGGGAAATATGTCGAATTATGGGTTCGATACTTTTTCTTTAGACATTTCACGTAAAAGATATTTTTGGATTTTACCTGAAGCTGTCATTGGATAGGTATCCGTAATTTCAATATATTTGGGAATTTTATGATGTGAAATCTTACCTTTACAATAATCACGAACTTCGTCTACATTTAATTCCGTATTATCTTTAGGAATGATCCAAGCCATTAGTTCTTCTCCATACTTTGGATCAGGTACGCCAACCACTTGAACATCTTGTATTTGTGGATGTTGATATAAAAACTCCTCGATTTCACGAGGATATACATTTTCTCCTCCACGAATCACCATATCTTTAATACGTCCTGTAATTTCGATGTATCCATCGGAATCCATAATCGCTATGTCTCCAGTATGTAACCATCCTTCATTGTCGATAGCAGCTTTAGTTGCTTCATCATTTTTGTAATAACCCTTCATAATTAAATACCCTCGTGTACAAAGTTCACCAGGAATACCTTGACCAACTTCTTCACCTGTTGCAGGATCGATTACTTTCACCTCAACATGAGGATGCGGTTTTCCAACTGTTGAAACACGCTTTTCAATTTCATCATCCGCTTTAGTTTGTGTGATGACTGGGGAAGCTTCCGTGAGTCCATAACAAATCGTTATTTCATTAGCACCCATATCCTCAATTACTTTTTTCATCACTTCTATTGGGCAAGGAGATCCCGCCATAATACCTGTGCGTAAACTTGATGTATCAAATTGACTGTAATCTGGATGATTTAATTCGGCAATAAACATCGTTGGTACTCCATGAAGCGCGGTACACTTTTCATCTTGGACAGCTTGAAGTACTCGTTTTGGCTCGAATTGTTCTACTAACACCATTGTCGAACCATGGGTAACTGCAGCAAGTGTTCCCAGTACACAACCAAAACAATGGAAGAAAGGCACTGGAATACATACCCGATCTTCTTGCGTTAGTTTCATAAAGTCTCCAATAATTTGTGCATTATTAACAATATTCATGTGGGTCAACATGACCCCTTTTGGAAAACCGGTTGTCCCTGATGTGTACTGCATATTGATAACATCGTCATGATGCAACTCATGTAAGCGATTTTCTAATTCTTGATCAGACACCTTTTCAGCAAATGATTCAAATTCACTCCAAGTGAAAATCCCCGGAAACTGATTTTCGCTCATTACGATAACTCTCTTAAAGCGTGGGAGTCTTTCCGATTGAACCTTTCCTTTTTCTGCAGTTTTTAATTGCGGGCAAACGGCATGAATAATATCTATATAAGAAGTTCCTTTAAATTCTTCACCTAAAATGAGCGTCGTGGCGTCTGACTGTTCCAGTAAATATTCTAATTCTTTCTCTTGATAATTTGTATTCACCGTTACTAACACGGCACCCATTTTCCCAGTAGCAAATTGACTTAACAACCATTCTCGCTTGTTATCTGACCAAATGGCGACATGTTCCCCTTTTTCAATTCCGACTCCTATAAACGCTTTAGCTAAACGATCTGTTTCTTCATCGAATTCTTTATACGATTTCCGGATCTGATGCTCCGGATAAACATATGCATCTGTATTTGGATAGCGTTTAGCCATATCTTTTAAAACCGCTCCAACACTTTTCTGAATTAACATCATGATGCCCCCCTGTAAAAAAAAATTCAATTCCATCTCTATTATAACAAAATTCAGATTAATATGAATTCTTGAACAAAAAGACAGCCAACAATAAAAAGGTTGGAAATTGATATTCATGCTATTATGTAAGGAACAATTAAACGATCAGAATTCCTCGGGGCAAGGTGAAATTCCTTACCGGCGGTGAGCAGAGTATAGTCTGTAAGTCCGTGACCCGATACTTGTAAAAGTAGCGGTGGAGTTGGTGAAAATCCAACACCGACAGTATAGTCTGGATGGGAGAGGAATTCTGAAACGTTTATTTGTTATGAATAAAAAGGAGGGTAAGTTTTAGAATCACGGAAATTTATAAAATAAATTGACTAAGAATATTTTCTTAATTCGACGTTTTTTTATCTTTGCAATATTCATGCGGATTCGTGTCACATAAATCACGCTTTTTCGTGTACCCTAAAAAAGGTGCACGAGTTTATTAGATATGCACAAACTTCTGAAATCTCTTTCCTTACCACCCAATCGCCCCTTGGTGGAAAATCCAATACCTTTTAATCATCACCTTATAATTAAATATGCTATCTAGAAGGAGGTTACTTCATTTGTTCACCGGAATTATTGAAGAGATTGGTGTCATAACTTCCATACAACGTAAACCTCGTGCGCTTGAAATAACCATTCGTGCAAAAAATGTCTTAGATGATGTAAAAAGAGGAGACAGCATTTCTGTAAATGGCGTCTGTCTAACAGTCTCTTCTTTTACAAATGAGCTTTTCGTAGTCGATGTAATTCCAGAAACTTTTAATTCAACTACACTATCTTTATTAAAAGTGAATTCTAAAGTCAATTTAGAAAGAGCGATGGCTGCGAAAGGTCGATTCGGTGGCCATTTCGTCAGCGGTCACGTTGATGGGATTGGCGTTATCCGTTCGATTAAAAAAGAAACGAATGCTATTTCCAAGAAAATCGAATTAAATCCTAGCCTCATGAAATACATGATGGTCAAAGGTTCTGTGTCAATTGATGGGACATCATTAACGGTATTCCATGTCGATCGAACATCGATCACAATTTCTTTAATTCCAACGACACAAAGTGATTCATTGCTTGGTCAAAAAGGAATTGGAGAAAAAGTGAATATTGAATGTGACATGCTTGCTAAATACTCAGAACGACTACAGACATCATCAACAAATATGTCGAAGGAATGGCTTCAAGAACACGGTTTTTAAAGGAGGATTCACATGTTTTATACAGTTGAAGAAGCAGTAGAAGCCTTATCAAAAGGACTAGCCATCATCGTAGTTGATGACGAAGATCGAGAAAATGAAGGAGACTTTGTTGCATTAGCAGAGTTCGCGACACCTGAAGTAATTAATTTAATGGCTTCAGAAGGTAGAGGGCTCATCTGCGTTCCATTAGCTGAAAAACTGGCTCGTCAACTTCAATTTGGTTTAATGACAGATCAAAATACAGATCCCTATGGGACAGCATTCACGATTAGTGTCGATCACAAAGATACAACGACTGGTATTAGTGCATTCGAACGTTCTCATACAATCCTTCAGATGATTAATCGTGATTCGACAGCAACGGATTTTAAAAGACCTGGACATGTATTCCCGCTAATCGCAAAAGATGGTGGTGTACTTAAAAGAGCTGGTCATACTGAAGCAGCGGTAGATTTAGCTTTATTAGCAGGATCTTCACCAGCAGGAGTCATTTGTGAAATCATGAATGACGATGGCTCAATGGCACGACTCGATGATTTAATGCTCATAGCTAAACGTTTAAATATCGGAATCTTAACCATTGCCGATTTAATTTCATATAAACGAAAACACGAAAAACTGATTACACGCGAAGTGGAAATAAACTTATCTACTGAATATGGGGACTTTAAAGTAGTTGGTTACACTGAAACCTTAACCGGCAAAGACCACATCGCTCTTATTAAGGGAGACATTTCGGAAGAAACACCCGTCCTTACTCGGGTACATTCAGAATGTTTAACTGGCGATGTCTTTTCTTCTAGAAGATGTGATTGTGGTTCACAACTGCATTCATCTTTGAAACAGATTGAGGCTGCAGGATCAGGTGTGCTACTTTATATGCGTCAAGAAGGCCGAGGGATTGGTTTAATAAATAAATTAAAAGCATACGCGTTTCAAGATCAAGGCTTAGATACTGTGGAAGCCAATCAAAAACTAGGTTTTGCTGATGATTTACGTGAATATGGAATTGGCGCTCAAATTTTGAGGGATTTAGGCATCCGTAAAATGAAGCTTTTAACGAATAACCCGAGAAAAATCTCTGGAATTGACGGTTATGGATTAGAAGTAACTGAGCGTGTGGCAATAGAAATCCCACCTCATTTAGATAATGAAGAGTATATGAAAACTAAAAAATCAAAACTGGGACATTTCCTAAGTTTATAAAGGGGTTCAATTCATGACTACACATTTAGAAGGTTATTTAATTGGTTCAGATTTAAAAATCGGCATTGTCGTAGGTCGATTCAACGAATTTATTACAAGTAAGTTATTAGGCGGCGCAGAAGATGCACTGAAAAGACATGGCGTAGACGATGCAAATGTAACAATTGCTTGGGTGCCGGGTGCGTTTGAAATCCCACTCGTTGCAAAGAAAATGGCAGCTTCTAAGAAATATGATGCCGTCATTACTCTTGGAACAGTGATTAGAGGATCTACTCCTCACTTCGACTACGTATGTAACGAGGCCGCTAAAGGTGTTGCAAATGCTGGGTATCAGCACGATATTCCAGTCATCTTCGGTGTCTTAACAACTGACACGATTGAACAAGCTATCGAACGTGCTGGAACGAAAGCTGGGAATAAAGGCTGGGAGTCTGCAACTGCTGCGATCGAAATGGCAGACTTAATGAAAAAATTCTCTTAATTACCACACTGAGATTTTGCCGTACTTTTAAAAAACACGTGTGAAATTTACAGTTTGAAGGGGTGTCCCAAAAGTCATAACAGTGGCTTTTAAGGATGCCCCTTTTTACATAGATCATTTTCTATAATAAACTTAAATACCAAGGAGTGATTGTAATGAGAACGATTTACCTAGTGAGACATTGTTCCGCCAGTGGCCAAGCACCATCTGCCGCGTTAACTTCAACCGGATTCCAACAAGCACAGGATTTGGTTTCATTTTTCGAAAATATAGAAATAGAACATATCATTTCAAGTCCTTATCTTCGAGCAAAACAATCGATCACGCCAACTGCTTTATGTAAGCAACTTGACATTCAAACGGATTCACGATTAGCCGAACGAATTTTAAGCGATATAGATCTACCAGATTGGATGACTCAGCTTGAACAAACCTTTTCTGATATGGATTTAAGACTTCCTGGTGGGGAATCGAGTCGCGAAGCAACTGCTCGTGGAGTAGAAGTCATTATGCAAGTTCCAAATCAATCTATCATAGTTACACACGGTAATTTGATGAGCTTACTATTAAAACAATTCAATGATTCTTTTGGTTTTCAAGAATGGAAATCACTTAGCAATCCAGATGTGTACTTGCTCACCATTGATCATTCAACCACAAATATTTCACGAGTTTGGAACGAGAAAAGCAACACACCAACTTAATTGTGTTATGGCAGGATATTCCTTTTTATTCCAGTGAGCGAATGCACACCCAACTTTCAAAGGGGTGCCTAATTAATGTGTTAAACTGACACAAAAACAATCGAAAAGAAGGCGAATTTATGGAATATATTGATATGTTTCAACAGCTTCTAAAGCTCATTGAAAATAAAACACTAATAGCAGCAACGGTTAGTCAACCTCGTTCAAAGACCGACGAAGTAAAACGCGTGAAAATGAAACCTGTTGAATTAAAAGGTATTTATCATGTTCAGTTGGAATATCAATATGAGCGAGTACTTAAACATGAAAATATAGAGCTTTCAAACTTAGCACCTAAACTTGAAGAGCTACTTCAACAATTCCGCCAAGTTCAAGCTGAATTTGAGGATGAAAAAATTCATATTCAGCTTTCTAAAAAGTTTAAAGTATTATGGAAATCGGATCAGGTTCAAACAAAAAAGGTAGTGAACCTTTCTCATAACCGTAAAAAGAACTACTTATTAAGTGAAGATACCGCTTACCCATTCCTTGTCAGATTAGGCGTACAAACCCCTGATGGCAAAGTCAAAAAACAGAAGCATGATAAATTTCGTCAAATCAATCGTTTCGTCGAATTTATTGACGACGCACTTGATTATCTACCGAAAGATCGACCAGTACGAATTTTAGATTTCGGTTCAGGAAAATCTTATTTAACGTTTGCTCTTTATCATTACTTACGAATTGAAAAAGGGTTAGATATTCGCGTAACAGGACTTGATTTGAAAAAAGAAGTCATTGAAGAGTGTCAACAGATCGCTAATGATTTGAATTATGATCATCTAGAGTTTTTAGTCGGGGATATTAATGATTACAACGAAGAGACAGCTGTGGATATGGTAGTAACACTTCATGCTTGTGACGTTGCTACAGATATGGCACTTTCTCGAGCAGTAAAATGGGGAGCAAAAGTTATTTTGAGTGTCCCTTGTTGTCAGCATGAGTTAAACTCACAGCTTTCTAGTCCGACACTAGATGTTATGCTTCAGCACGGGTTAATTAAAGAGCGTTTTGCCGCTCTTGCAACTGATTCAATCCGAGCAGAACTATTAAAATTGGTAGGCTATGAAGCACAATTACTCGAATTTATTGACATGGAACATACACCAAAAAACATCTTAATTCGTGCCTATTTCACAGGTCATAAACCGAGTGAAGATGAACAGAAAAAGTACAAAGCATTTATCGATTTTTTAGGTGCCACTCCATTTTTAGAGAAAGAATTAGTCGAGTATCTATAACTTTCTATAAGGATAAAATAAAAACCAAAATGGGCATCCAATTAACTTTACGATTGGATGCCTGTTTTTTTGATTAATAACGGTTTGCATCTAAAAAAAAAATCACTTTTCTCCGTATTTTCCGTTCCTAATTGCCTTTCTATATTTACCATCTTCTGCAATGGCTATGGCTTCTTCCGAACTTATTCCTTTTATAGTGTAAAATTTTGTCCCTTTTCGGTAGGCATTAGAAAAATTTCCAGAGTACGTTCCCTCCATATCCGAATACTTTGTTACTTCGCCTATTTCTTCACTTATGTCATCGATATATTCATCACTTATTCGATAAATGTACCCTTCCCAAACAACAAACGAATTTGCCCAATCCGCTGAAGATTTGCCATCCCCACTGCCTGGAATACTATTAGAGCAACCTGTTACAATTGAGAAAAATAAAGAAAAAATAAATAGGATAGACAAATACTTTATGGAGGTCAAAAATATTCCCCCTTCGTAATCAGTCGTAAATTTACACTAAAACGAAACGGCCAACCTTTTTAGGGATGGCCGTTTTTATTTTCTCGTCAAAAGTATCTCTATCCTCAATTACTCAGGGAAACATCTAAAAAAACATAATTTTCATTTTCACGAACATCTCCAAACGTTACTGGTACACGAGAAGAAAAGATAGGACCATTAATCACGATTGTATGGAATTCCCCATTTTCACCACAGGAGTCAATACCAAGCGCTTCCAACTCGTTCATTAACTCAAGAGTAAACGTTCTACCTATATACGATGAAGGCATCATCTGAGTATTAATGACGACAATTACTGCTTCAAATCCCACTTTTAACATCTCTTCCAAAATGGATCGGCGTGGCTCTTGCCATAATGGATGGATAGGAACAATTTCTGATTTAGCACATGTTTTTTGAACCCATTCTAGATGCCCAACCAAGTCGATATCACCAAAAACCCCGTGTGTAATTCCTCCTGCACGACATTCATCCATGGCTTCAATAAATTTCACTTCATAATCGGTCCATCCCGCTCCACGTATCATTAAAGGAATACCCACTCGATCAGCTTGTGCTTGGACAACTTCAAAAGGCAAAGCATGAGATTTTGAAATGGTTTCATCCTCTTGAAACATGGTTAATAATTTTTGTGGTGTCATGCCTGATTGGATTGCTCTATAATATGCCATCGCGGAATCTTTCCCACCACTCCAAGATGCCACAAATGGTTGTTTCTCCATTAAAAAACTCCTAACTCTTTGCCATCTTGTATTTCGATTGACTCTGCTTGGCCCTCTGACATAATCGATCGAACTTGATGTTTGTAAATCGTTTCATATTGATATGTCCATTTGAACATTCTGCCATAAATTGTCCATGTTGGCGTATAACTTATAGGATCAATCCCTCTTTTTTGTCTATAAAATCGTTTGGAAAATCGATAAATTCGAACTGATACAGATGGATTCAAAAAAATAATCAAATCGGCTTTTTCAAATGATACATCAGCCCAGCCTAAATGAGTGCCTTCAATGATCCAAGATTCTTTTTGAATTACCTCGTTTAACAATGCATCACGGTATTCGGTTGAATTCTTTGTATCTCCATTTGGACCTCTGGACCATACCATATCATCCAAAGTGAACATTGAAATCCCCTTTGCTTCTGAGAGTTTACGTGTAAGAGTGGTTTTCCCGCTTCCCACCGGGCCAATAATACGAATTCTATTTGCCATGTGCCCATGCAATTCGGTTATCTACTGTACGAAGCATTCGCACCATAAATGGCTGATACCCCATCTTTGGCCAGAAATAAGAAGAAAGATGATTTGGCGTATGCCAATCAGCTAGACAATAGCGATACCCCATTCCTTTCAACTCATTTACACTAAAATCAGTTAATGCTTTGCCAATCCCTCTTCCGCGCAACTCAGGGTTGGTAGAAGCTGCAGGTAATTCCACGCAGCTCTCTGGTGTGTACATAGTATCACTCGCTTCAACTTCATAGTACACGTGAAAACCTGCAGGAATTCCTTTTTCTTCTCCTAAAAAAACAATCGCTTCCGCATCACTCGCAAGTGAAGCATATCCGCTTTTTACGTCTTCAAGTGTTTCTTTCGTAATTGGATTCCAGGAAGGAGCAGCTGCTTGATGAATACTATTCCATCTAGACATTTTTTTAAGTAATTCTTCATCATTTTCTACGCTCTTACGTACTTGAATATTTACTTGATCTTTGTTTTTCGCTTCATATTGATTCATATCTAGAACTGCATATTTTTGATCGTAACGGAATCCTTGTTCTAGCCATTCATTTAACTGACGATCATTTCCTAATGGAGCGAATATTATATGCTGAAAATAACCATGTTTGATCCACTCCGAACCTGCCTCTGCATACATAAGTCGAACCAGTCTCGGATGTTCTGTCACGTCAATTGCAATTGACGGATAGCTGATTAATATATGCCGACCTTTTTGTGCGTTTTCTTTAAACTCATACAGTAAATAGCCAATAACCTTGCTATTTCGAAGGGCCACCAGTCCATTCACAAATGGTTTTTTCATTTCTGAACGTAAAATATTCTCTGTTTCATCTGGATTCTCAAATTTTTCTGGTAAAAATGGATATTTGGATCTCTCTGCTGTTTGACGAAGCGATAAAATTTCTGCCATTCGCGGAAGGAATCGTTCATCTAACCCAACAAATTGTATCATTTTCAGAACCCCTTTCTATTTTGTCTTCCCTACTTGATTAACATGAAATTATCTTTCTATAGCCTCATTGAATTGCTATACTTGTAGCATTCAAGGAGGTTGATGTTAATGCCGTTAAAACGAGTAGCCTATGGGATAATAATGGCTGGGACATTAATCATTGTGCGATTCATCGATTTACATGTGTATAATATGTCCACATTTGTTGCCATATTATTTTTAATCGCGATTATGGTTAGTAGTTATAAAATTGTCGATCGCATTGCATGGTTAGATCGAGAAATTTCGAGGAATACGTATTATTTAATAAATGTAGTGGTTGTTTCACTATTGATACTCGCTTTTTATTCATTAGAGTTATGAACTAGCAAAAGAAAACTCTTTTGCTTCAGATTGAGGCAATTACATATTTAAAAGTCTACTACAATTCAAACCAAATTGATTTCCACTTCAGATGGACGCTTTCCGTGGGCACGGCTTCAATCTCCTCGTCACTGCGTTCCTTCGGGGCTTTCAGCTCGTGCTGTTCCCACTGGAGTCGCCATCTTCCGCTCCAATCAACCATATCTGTTTAAATAAAAGGTAAATTTACATGTTTGATGATTATATTGAAAAGGATTTATGAAATTGATTCAACTGAAAAAAATTGAACATGTTAATTTCATTTCTTAGACAAGTATTATGAACATCTAATTTCGCCATTTGTAAGCATGTCTCTGACACCTTAAAAGTAAAGTGGTTGACTATATCTGAAGACCCCTGCGGAAAAATGACATATGCTAGACCCCACAGTTTCATTCCTTAAAGACAGATGAGCCAAGAATCGTCTACCACTTTCATATTAAGTCAAATACTAGAGATCTGATATTCTATAAAGATTCGACATACGTTTTTCAATTCCTTTTTTTCAGCTTGAAGTTAGAAGGATATGGGTAAAGGGTAATAAGGAGGATTTTGCATGGATACTACTTGTATTTTGATTGCAGCCTACAAGCCAGAACAATCATGTCGAACCACGATTGAAGAACTAGTTGAAGTAGGCTTTTCAAACATCTTGGTTGTGGATGATGGTTCCGGTCAAGATTACCAGCCTTTTTTTCACTCAATTGGAGAATTACCCGAAGTTAAAGTCCTATCTCACGCTGCCAATCAAGGCAAAGGACGTGCGATAAAAACTGCTTTTCATTACATACTGAACGATTGTCCTCATATTCAAAAAATCATTACTGTTGATGCAGATGGTCAACATTTGACGAAGGACATTTGCAACTTACTAAAATCCTCATTTGAATATAATGGCATTGGCTTAGGAGTTCGAGATTTTGATCAAAAGAACGTTCCTTTTAGAAGTCGCTTTGGAAATAAACTCACTCGAAATCTATTTAGGTATACCACAGGGATTGGAATTACTGATACACAAACCGGACTTAGATTATTTTTACGAAAACATCTTCCTTGGTTACTGTCAATAAAAGGTGAAGCCTTCGATTACGAAATAAATACGTTAGCTGCGACTAAAGATGCTGGAATACCGATATATGAGGTGGAGATTGAAACTGTGTATACCAATAATAATGAATCATCCCATTTCCAACCTATCAAGTCATCGATGAAAATTTATCAAGTGTTTTTGAAATTCGCCTTATCAGGTGTCGCTTCTTTTGGATTAGATATGGCTTTATTTGCATTGTTTATATGGCTTTGGAAAGATAATGCCCCAGAACTTTATATTGTGATTGCAACGATTATTGCTAGAGTCATCTCTGGGACGTTCAATTACATCATTAATCGAAAAAAAGTCTTCAAAAAGGGTGACGAACGGTCATTTATTAAATATGTGATTCTAGCAATTATAATCATGGTTCTGTCAGCTAGTCTTGTTCACGGAGCGTATGATCTATTAGGAAAAGGCGAAATCGTGATAAAGGGAATCGTCGACAGTCTTCTGTTCTTAGTTGGTTTTGTTATTCAAAGGGAATGGGTCTTCAAAAAGAAAAAGCCGAAGCACAATTAATTGTGCCTTGGCTTTATTTGATGATAGGGGTTTGTAATCCATTGACCCAATCCATGATAAATCGTTTTTGATGAGAGTTAATATTGTCTGGCAGGTCATTTTTATCGAAGTATTGATGCGCATGACTTTCATCACTAACTTGAATTAAATCACCTGTAACCGTTGTGGTTAAGAAAATCAGTTGAATGCTATAAACTTGATCTCCATTTGCATAACTGGCATATCCTTCTCGGCCAGAGTAAATGCCAAATAACTCAAGTTTTCCTGCAGTTAATCCGGTTTCCTCTAAGGTTTCTCTTCGAGCGGCATCCTCTACTTGCTCGCCCATTTCTATAACACCACCTGGAATTCCCCATACATCAGCATCTGTTCGATGTTGCAATAAAATCTGGTTATTTTGTTCAATTATTATGCCACAGCCAACAGTTAGTAATGTTTCATTCCCGATCAATTTTCTCATGTTTTGTATGTAATTCATTATTTTCTCTCCTGTTCAAGATACTTAGGATTTCATTCAATTCGTGTATTTCCTCGTCTGCATTGGCCTGTTTATACACATCATTCCTTTTCCATATGGTCAGTAATCCTACTTTTTTCGCTGCATCAATATCATTAATAGGATGGTCCCCAACATAAAAAGTTTCATCCGGCTGCAAATTTAATTGTGATAACGCTCGTTGAAAAATCAAAGGGCTTGGTTTTGAAATCCCTTCTGACTCGGAGATGAGAACAATTTGAAAGTAGGCTTCTATACCCAGCGCCAGGATGCTTGCACGTTGTCCTTCGTATCTCCCATTCGTTATCAATCCGATTACATATTTTTGTCTCTCTAATTCTTTAAGGGTTTCATGTAACCCCTTATATGGGACGCAGAACTCGTGGAAATGATGCATGTAATCATCAAATAAAACATTCTTTAGATGATTTGACCAATTATTCTCTTGAACTATTTGCGAATACACTTGCTCTTTTCTTATATATCCATTTTCATCAAGTTCGATTATTCGATCGCAATACAGTTCTCGATTCATGGATAGATCAAATTTTGCATGTTGAGCTATACAGAATGCTTTTAATGTAGAATGCCGATCGAGTAAAGTTCCATCCAAGTCGAATATAATACCCTTCACATTCGTCACTCCTATAGAAAAAGACTTGGAAAATACCCAAGTCTTTTATCGCCATTTAAATTCTTGATCATGCAGCAATTTTAGAAATGCATCGACAACAGTTGGATTAAATTGAGTCCCTCTGCCTTTAATAATCTCTTGAATTGCTTCTTTAATGGTTAGAGCATTTCGATAAACACGGTCGGTTGTCATGGCATCGAAAGAATCTACCACTGATACAATTGATGCTTCCAAAGAAATCTCTTCCCCTTTTAAACCATTGGGATAGCCTTTTCCATCATACCGTTCATGATGTTCTTCCACGATAAACGCAGCATCGCGTAACCAAATTATCTCATGCTCCCTCATCATCTGAGCCCCTTTAACGGTATGAGATTTCATCAATTCCCACTCTTCAGAAGTAAGCTTACCTGGTTTGTTTAGAATTTCAATTGGGACAGCCAGCTTTCCAATATCATGGAAGTAAGCTCCCCAGCGTAGCATCGTAACACGTTCAATTGGCTGACCTAGTTTTTTCCATAATTCAATGGAGTAGTCTTTTATTCTCGAACAATGGTGAAAGGTGTATCCATCTACTTTTTCAATAGCAGCAGCATCTCGCTGAACAATTTCTGTATTTCTAAAATTAGTTTCAAATTCTTCCGTGGACATTTCTACAAGTACTTCCACAGCATTTTCTCCATAAAAAGACAGGAGTTCAGGGTACTCTGACGCATCAAGTGTTTCTCCTTCATTTAAAAGAAAAGTATGACCCTCATATTGAACCTCTAAGATTCCTTGAACGACTGTATATTTCTCAATTCCACTGCCCAACCCTTTTGAATACCTCACCCAAAAAGACCGACTCGGAAGCAATGAAAAAAGACTATAGGCCACCCTATTTGTTTTTCCAATATATGTAGACGTAGCATGACCCACATCAATGCGAGGCAGATGCTTATTTTCTTTTATATATGTAATTTGTTCCCTCGTTAGCTTCATAAAATGCCTCCGTACGAAAAAACGTTATCAATCCGTATTCTTACACTCACTCTAAACAATTTCATGACCAATGTCATTATAATTCGACATATTTAGTCATTTTTTTAGTATTTATACATACCGTCTAGTTTTATAAACTATTTCGATGTGGAAAGTAAAAATCCCTCTAATTTTAATAGAGGGATTTGATATTTAGACAGAAACTTCTTCTTCAGCTTTTTCTTCTTTATTCTTCTCCTGCATTTCGTACGAAATTCGATCTAAACTTGGGCGAAGTGTTCCCTTACCCGAATAGTTCTCTAACATTTCTTTCACATCGATACCTGAAGAAGCTTTTAGCGTTTCTTGAAGAGTAGACATTAGATTCGTTGCATAGGAAGTGATTTTATTCGCTCCACCGCCTTCTCCTCCACCAGTGTCAACAACTGTAATTTTGTCGATATTCGCTAATGGACTAGCAATTTGTTTCGCATATTCCGGCATCATACGAACGATCATGTCTAATACCGCTGCTTGACCGTATTGCTCGAACGCTTCTGCAATTTTACGTTTTGCTTCTGCTTCAGCAAGACCTTTTAGACGAATGATATCAGCTTCAGATTCACCTTGTGCTCGTTCAGAATCTGCTTTGGCTTGACCATCTAATCGTACTTTTTCTGCATCTGCATGTGCTCTTGCTTCAATTCGATATTTTTCAGCGTCAGCTTCAGCCATTTCACGTGATTTTGCAGCCGCTGCATTTTGTTCAATTGCATAACGATCGGCATCGGCTTTCTTTTTAACCTCGGAGTCATATTGTTTCTCACGACGTAAAATTTCTTTCTCTTCTAGTTCAATTTGTTTTTGACGTTCGATAATTTGAATTTGCATTTCCTGTTCCATTACTTCTTGTTTAGATACGGCTGTTTGAAGTTCGTACGCTTGGTCAGCACGTGCCTTTGCAATGTCTTGCTCACGACGATATTCAGCTACTTTTAATAAATTCTCTTTTTCAGCTAGTGCGATTTCAGTAGCGCGTTCAATCTCTGATTTTTGAGCTTCTTTCGCAGCTTCCGCCCTTTTAATACGCGTTTCTTTATCTGCCTCAGCCGTCGCAATATCTGCGTCACGTTTCACTTGGGCGATTCGAGGTTTACCAAGTGAATCTAAGTACCCGTTCTTATCACGAACATCTTTAATTGTGAATGAAACAATAATAAGACCCATTTTCGCTAAATCTTGTGAAGCCACACGTTGTACTTCTTGTGAAAACTTATCGCGGTTTTTGTAAATTTCTTCGACTGTCATTGAACCCAAAATAGACCGTAAATGACCTTCTAATACTTCTTTTGCTTCGTTTTCACGATCTTCTTTTGATTTTCCTAAAAACTGCTCAGCCGCAGTCGCTATTTCTGAGATCGATCCACCGATTTTAATGATTGCTGTTCCATCCGCCATTACTGGAACGCCTTGCTCTGTATAAACTTCAGGTGTTGTCACTTCTAATTTACTTGATAACAAGCTAAGTGGTTGAGATTGCTGGAATACAGGAAATACGAATGTACCTCCACCACGAATGATTTTAATTCGGTTGCCAGAATCATCTGTGTGCACCGTTTTAGACCCTAAATAACTACCAGTTACAATCAATGCTTCATCTGGTCCGACTGTTTTATACTTCGTTACGTAAACCCCAATAATTGCTAACAAGATAAATGCCGCAATCCCTATAACAACCATAGTTCCTAAATCCATACTCAATTCCCCCATTTTCTATTTTTTGAAATCAAATGGCTCATATTCCCTTACGAGAAATGTTCCGTTTGTTACTTCAATAATTAATACTTCTTTGCCATAATCAATTTCTTCATTGTCATAGCCTGCAGAGCGCTTGGATACTAAACCGGATATGGTTTCAATGACAATTTCACCAAAGCCATCTGCTGGAATAGGTGTAATTACTTTCCCAACTTGACCAGCAAGCGATTCATCCGTATATGCAATTGAAACTTCTGCATGCGACATCGGTAGAAGAAATAAAAAATAGAGGAGTACATCAAAGAGTGCTCCTGCCACTAAGCTAGTGATTAAGATCAACCAGCTATTCCAGGTGGTTAAACTTTCTAGAAGATAACCGGATGCAGATGCAAATGTGATAAACGCCATGATGATTGTTGGATTAAGAAAAGGAATTCCCTCTCCAATCCCTTCTGCCACATCTCCAAAAAACACATACAAAATAGTTGCAGCGCCAATAAAGAGCAACACGTAGAAATACATCTGTTCAATCGTCATGTCATTCACTCCCATTTAACCTAATCTTTAGTGGTTATTAGTAAATACGAAGTACGAAACGAAAAGTTTCATTTTTCAAAAATTTTCGTAATTGAAATGGTTGCTTTTTCGGTAATTTCAGAAATAATGAATTATTTCTAAAAATATGACAATAAATTCAAATGTTACGGCATTGTAAATTTTTCGCTTTTGCTGTAAAAAATGTGTTGATTTTCTAAAGATTTTGATATGATATGTGAGGTTATTCACTTGTAACCTATCCTATTTAAAAGTCCAGGAGGCTTTCCATGTTTAGTTCAAACAAACAAGACCCATTTTTCACTGCTTTATTACAAATTGCCGAGATCGTAAGAGAAGCTACTCACTATGCAGATGATTTTAAAATCGTCAGTGTTTCAGATTTAAAAGAACTTAGCATCAAAATGAAAAACTATGAAACAGCAGGCGATAAATTAATACATGATTTAATTACTAAATTAAATAAATCTTTCATGACTCCAATTGAGCGTGAAGATATTCTTTATTTGGCGAATAGAATGGATGATATTTTAGATGGGGTTGAACATTTTACTGCCCATTTAGAAATGTATTCTTTAATCGAAGTCGATGATTCAATGCGTACATTCTTAAAATACATCGTGTTAAGTACAGATGAAATTGTGAAAGCAATGGAACTTCTTGCTGCGAAAAAATTACTTAAAATGTCTGAACATGCTATTTTAATAAAAGACTATGAGCGCAAATGTGATGAAGTATTACGTACTTCAATCAAACAACTTTTCTTAAATGAAAAAGATCCAATTCGCATTATCCAATTTAAAGATATATACGAACAACTTGAAGACATCGCAGATTATTCTCAAAAAGTGGCTAACACGATTGAGACAATCATTATGCGTAATGCATAGGAGCGTACCTACATATGGATGTTGTATTTATTTTAACGATTTTTGTCGTAATATTTGCTCTTGCATTTGACTTTATCAATGGTTTTCATGATACCGCTAATGCGATTGCTACTTCAGTTTCAACACGTGCTTTAAGACCAAGAACAGCTGTCCTGTTAGCAGCGATTATGAACTTTATCGGTGCATTAACCTTTACCGGAGTGGCAAAAACCATTTCAAAAGATATCGTAGACCCTTTCATGCTGGAAAAAGGATCATTGGTAATTTTAGCTGCATTAGTTGCGGCAATCGCTTGGAACTTAATCACTTGGTATTTCGGTATACCATCAAGTTCTTCTCATGCATTAATCGGTTCAATTGCAGGTGCAGCCATTTCAGCTGCCGGATTTGCTGTATTAAATTACGATGGATTTATCAAAATTCTTCAAGCACTTCTTATTTCGCCATTCTTGGCACTTGCTGTTGGTTTCCTAATGATGACTTTGTTTAAAGTGTTATTCAAAAAGAATAATTTATATCGAACAAATAAAGGATTCCGTATTTTCCAAATCGGTACTGCTTCCTTACAAGCTTTTACACACGGTACAAATGATGCTCAAAAAGCAATGGGGATTATCACATTAGCTTTAGTTGCTGCTAATTTACAAACAGGTGATGATATTCAAACATGGGTTCGAGTATCTTGTGCAGCTGCAATGGGTCTAGGAACATCCATTGGAGGTTATAAAATCATCAAAACTGTTGGTGGTAAAATCATGAAAATTCGTCCCGTAAATGGGGCTGCTGCAGATTTATCTTCAGCACTGATTATTTTCGGAGCTACGACGATTCATTTACCAGTTTCAACAACTCATGTAATTTCTTCTGCCATTATGGGTGTAGGTTCAGCTCAACGCGTAAAGGGCGTAAAATGGGGAGTTGCACGTAAAATCGTATTAACTTGGATTATTACTTTACCAATTTGTGCAACACTTGCTGGACTAACGTATCAATTTTTAAACTTATTCTTTTAACTTAACAATGAACAGTTTGTTCCCGAAATGGGACAAGCTGTTTTTTTTGACGACTCTTATTTGAGTATTTGTTATATAATTAGTAGAAATTAACAATTTCATTCAGGAGAGATCACATGAAATTATTACTCAAATTTGCTGCCGTTATATTTTTTATTGTATTATTAGCTGCTTTTTATCTTCCCGAAATGAAAGATCGTTATCAAACGAAACAAGTTGCGAAAGATGTCTTAAATCATTTAGTTGCACAAGAATTTAATCAGGCATTTGAAGGAATTCATTATTACGATAAGGCGTCTGATTTAGAAGCAACCATTGCCTATAAAGAAGCAAAGAACATTTGGGTTAAACGGATGAGGAAATTAAAAGAAGATGGTACTTATATTGTTGATTACGATGGGTTACGTGTTAAATTGGATGACACGTATCCAGAAGGTCAAGTAGATTTAATCTTAATGGAGAACGGCAAACAAACCGTTAAAAAGAACGTATATATATGGTTTGGTTATAGTAAAAACGGTTGGGGTTTAGGGAACTTTCAATATTACAGTGGTGATAGTAATTATGATGAGATCGAGAAATGGGAAAAGGCACTGAGTGGTCATATAGAGAGTACACTTTAAATAAAACAGCTTGTACACCATAGAGGGATACAAACTGTTTAATTTATTCTTTTATAACAAGTCCGAGTGATTTTGCAAATCCCAAGGCTTGCTCTGTGGACACGGTACAGCCAGCTAACTTATCAACACTAACTGTTACTTGTTCGTATGTACATGAACTCAAATCAATAGTAGCTAAACTTGTTTCAGTAAAGTTTGCCCCATCAAGATCACATGAATCAAATTCCACTTTTGTAAAACCAGATTCAAAGAAATCGGACTTGCTAAGTGCGGTTTGTTGAAAACGTACATTCTTAAACTGACTAAAGCTAAACGAAGCATAGTTCGCCACACTATCTTGTATAAGAATATGCCCCAACCTACTTTGAGAACATTGCATTCCAACTAGTTTTGACTGGTTAATCTCAAAGCGATGTAAGATAGCATCCCCCATATTCACATTGGATAAATCACACCGATCAAACCGACAATCGATGAATTCTACCTGTTCGAATTGCACCCCATCAAACGATACATCCTGAAAATGAATTTGATCAAATGTAATCTTGCCTTCAGGTAATTCATTAATCCCCCAAGAACGAATGATTCCTCTAGAAATATAACGGTCTTCATCTAATAAGCTAGCAACATCTATTTCATAGAGTTCTTTAGGTAATTTTGGTTTGTCTATTTTCAAGAGAATTCCTCCAGTATGATTTATTTCTCTATCTTTTCAACTCTTTTTGCACTTGCTTGGCCAGGGTAAGATTCTGCCACTCGGTCAAACTTCACCTTCAAGCGATCATACTGTTTAATTCCATCTAATTGATCAATCGATAAAGAAAACCATATGGCATTCAGACCTTCATTCAAAAGTTCGTCTGTTGACTTCCCTTCTGCTTCTTTTAAAGTAAGTCCTTCAATTAGCAAGACTTTTTGGTTATCTATTTCGACCACAAGACCTTCCATTTCCATTAAATCACTGGATTCAAGTTGATCTAAACTTGTATTAAAAAACCATTGTATAGATCCAAAAGCAAGCACAATTGCTAATAAAACGAGTCCAATGATTAAAAAGACAGCACGTTTTCCTTTCATATGGCTAACCTCCTAAATATGTATTCGAACAAAAAAGCTGTGAATATTTTCTTAGTTCAACCTGTTGACAAACGATAACGTTGATTTACATTGCGACGGACGCTTTCTGCGGGCACGACTTCAGCCGCTTCCCTCGCGATGCTCAGTCCAGGGTCTTCAGTTCGTGCTGATTCCGCTAGAGTCGCCGTCTCCATTCCAATCAACATAAATCGCTATGAATCCTTTTAAGCCTATATATTAAGATATATTCAATTGATTATATCAATTCCATATAATATATTTGTGAGTCTTACTTAGTTATCATTACCTGTAATCGAGAAAATTTTAGTATGAAAATGGTCGGCTATTTCTGAAGACTCCTGCGGAAAAACGAAATACGCTAGACCCCACAGGCAAAGCTGTCAAAGACAGCTTTGCCGAGGAGGCTTGCGTTTCGTCCGCGGAAAGCGAAAGAAATAGCCGACCACTTTCATTTAATGAGAAAAGAAGTCGGATTTTTTTATGACAAATTAAATATAATTCTTTTGTGTACGTAGCATACTCTCAGCTTTATAATTCATAACTTAGTCGTATCATATCTCTACAAATCAAACCATTTTCAGTGATTTCTTCATCGTAATGACGTGTAAAATAATCGAAGTCCACTCCAACAATGCGGAACCCACATTGTTGGTACAACCGTAATTGTAGGATGCTAGAATTGCCAGTGCCAATTTCAATTTGTGCATAACCTCGTTTGGAAGCTTCCTGCACAGCAAAGTGAATAAGTTGTTTCCCAAATCCTTTTCCTTGCATTGATTCACTCACAGCAATATTCATGATTTCCACAATTGTTTTAGCGGTTTCTTTTATAACGCAAATAGCGATTATTTTTTGCTCTAGCTCTCCTACATAAATAACAGCATTTTTGACATACTCCTGCACGATGAGAAGAGACGTGTCAGCTAGTAAAAGTAAATCCCAAGGTAATTTTTCATCGTTTGTTAACGTGCGGATGTTCATATTCATTTAGATGAAGTGCGGAACCCTTCGCCTAACAAATACTCTTCAGCTTCATCATATGATTCATAGCTCTCTTCTAAATTGATGCCATGGTAGATGTTCCAAAGTGTATCTTCGTGTATAAGCTTCAATTCTTGTCCTTCTCTGTTATTCCATACTTGTTCTTCTACCGTCTCTTCTTCAAAGACTTCTTCCTCAGAAAGAATGCCAATTGAATCTTTAATCATCTCTCGAAGTTCCTCTTCAGATGCTTCACGAATGTTCAGCATACCCTTATTATCCGCATTGTATTTCTTTAAATCTCCAACAAACACAAAACCATTGCCATTTGGATGTAGATGATATATAACTGTTTTTTTATCATACAGACTTCCCTCAAAATGATAATTCACACGTTTTAAGGAAACGTCTTTTTTAGTTAGTTCAGGAAATGACTCTATAATTGCTGTTTTTTCTTCAAATGTTAGCATAATGCGCCTCTTTTCATAATGTATCTTTGGGTAATTATATCACATCAGACTTTAAAAAATTAATTGACAGTGTGAAACATTACCGGCTATAATCACACAAATATAGTTTTAAACATTGATAAGGACTAGTAAAGATGAATGTGTTTTTTTAGAGAGGGAGTTGTGTGGTGAAAGACTCCTAAAAACCAGCTCTTGAACCTGCCTTTGAGTTCGATGTCGAAAGATAGTCGCGGCGACAGTCGTTATCATGTAAGAGTGTGAAGCTTTGCTTCAAATGAGGGTGGTACCGCCATGTAAAATTGGTCCCTCGTTTGTAGCAAAGCTTTTTTGTTTTAGCGGTTTGGCAAAATTTCCGTTTGTTTCAATTTTAGGCGTGTTTTACGCCACCCTCTACTTCAATTTTAAAAAAACAAAACGGAGCTATTCTAAGAAAGAGGTGTTTTCTATGTCAAAAGAGTTCGTGAAAAGTATTACTGCAATGGATGATGATTTTGCGCAATGGTTTACAGATGTAGTAACAAAGGCTGAATTAGCGGATTATTCTACGGTTCGTGGATCAATGATTATTCGACCATATGGTTATGCCATTTGGGACAATGTTAAAAATGCTTTGGATGGACGCATTAAGGCGACGGGTCATGAAAATGTTTATATGCCCCTTTTCATACCAGAGTCTTTATTACAAAAAGAGAAGGATCATGTTGACGGTTTTGCTCCTGAGGTTGCATGGGTTACGCATGGTGGCGACGAGAAACTTGCTGAACGTTTATGTGTACGTCCAACATCTGAAGTGTTATTTTGTGAGCATTTCAGCAACATCATTCATTCTTACCGAGACTTACCAAAGCTTTATAACCAGTGGTCAAATGTGGTTCGTTGGGAAAAAACGACTCGTCCATTCTTACGAACGCTTGAATTTTTATGGCAAGAGGGACATACCGCTCATGCCAATGAAGAAGAAGCTCAACAAGAAACATTACGTATGTTAGATGAATATGCAGCCTTGTGTGAAGAATGGTTAGCGATTCCCGTAGTTAAAGGAAAAAAGACGGAGAAAGAGAAATTCTCTGGTGCTAAATCGACTTATACGATCGAGACTTTAATGCATGATGGGAAAGCTTTGCAATCAGGAACTTCTCACAATTTCGGAGACGGATTCGCACGTGCATTTGACATCAAATATTTAGACAAAGAAGGCAAACAACAATATGTTCACCAAACATCTTGGGGTTTTACAACTCGTATTATCGGAGCAGTAATAATGGTTCATGGCGATGACCGCGGTTTAGTAATGCCACCAAAAATCGCACCTACTCAAGTGATGATTGTACCTATTGCTCAACACAAAGAGGGTGTTTTGGATTATGCATATTCCTTAAAAGACAGTTTACAGCATGTTGCCCGAGTAGGAATTGACGGAAGTGATAAGAAACCAGGGTGGAAATTCAACGAGTATGAAATGAAAGGCATTCCAGTTCGATTAGAGGTTGGACCAAAAGACATCGAGAAAGGTCAAGTTGTCCTGGTACGCCGTGATACTGGAGAAAAAATCGTTGTTTCAACTGCTGAATTACAAACAAAAATCCCTTCCCTGTTAGAAGAGATACAACAAGATTTATTGAAAAAAGCATTGGTTCATCGTGAAGAAAATACGTCAGTTGCAACTTCCTTCGACGAATTTAAAGACCATTTAAATAGAAAGCAGGGCTTCATAAAAGCTATGTGGTGTGGAGATGTTGCTTGTGAAAATCTCATTAAGGAAGAAACGACTGCCACGTCACGATGCATTCCGTTTGAACAGGAAAGTCTTAGTGAAACATGCATATGTTGCGATAAACCAGCAATCGAAATGGTTTACTGGGCAAAAGCATATTAATCAAATACATGAAGACTCTCTTCTAATAACATAGAAAAAAGGGGTTTCCAAAAGTCCATCTTTCACACTTATGGGCCCCCCCCTTTTTCTTTATTATTTTAAGTCCCATATGTCCTTAAGCGTAATAAAAGGTTGTTGTGCTCAACGAATTAATCTAATTAGTAAACAAACTTCAGAAATATCAATTCGTTATATTTGCGGCGTCATTTAATACCTTTTTTAAAAACTCTGTATCATCAGGATAGGTCATCGGTAACGCATCTAGTTCATCTAGTGATTTCCACGCTACTTCTAAAATAAGTTCATCTGGATCTTGCACGGTCAATTCGCCATGTACGATTTTCACTAGAAAATAGTGTAACTCAAAGGTAATCGCATGTTGTTCAATAGAGCCCTTTTTATCATGTATTTTAGAGACGACTTCAACTTGTAAGCCTGTTTCCTCTTCCATTTCTCGAACACAACACTCTTCGAATGTCTCATTTCCTTCAATTCCACCGGATGGAACACTCCATTTAGCTTCTTCATCTTCACCAGCTTGAAGAACCATTAACACTTGATTTTCTTCATTTATACAGACGCCTGCGGCACCTTTCCAATGAAACATCGTTGACCTCCTTAATGTTCATAAATCATTTTTCGAGTCATTCCGCCATCTACTACCAGATTAATGCCTGTCACAAAATCGTTTTGGGGATCTGTTAAATACAGACAAGCCTTTGCAATATCCGATGGTTTACCTACACGTTTAGATAAATGTTGTTCATGATCAATATCACGCAAATCATTATAAGCTGTCGTTTCAATCCAGCCAGGTGAGATCGCATTCACAGTAATTCGATGTTCTGCAAGTGAGGTAGCAAGTGCATGCGTGATTGCTACAATTCCACCCTTGGAAGCCGCATACGCTTCAGAATTGGGTTCAGACATAATTGCTCTTGTTGAAGCAATATTGACAATGGACCCTCCACTTTCTTGTTTCCGCATATATACAGCAGCTTCTCGTGAACACAAGAAGACACTTCTTAAGTTTGTGTTAATTACGTCATCCCACTCATCTAATGATAGGTCAAACAAGTTTTTAAACTCACTCTTCCCTGCATTATTAATGACGATATCAATTCGACCAAACTGTTTAACTGTTTCTTTCATTAATTTTTTTATGTCTGATTCTTTTCGTACATCTGTTTTAATAAATAGACTTCCGACCAATTGTTCACTAATTTCTGTTCCAAGTTTTTCATTCACATCTGCTAGAACAACTTGAGCACCTTTTGCGATATAAGCTTCAGCTATACCGCGACCAATGCCTTGAGATGCTCCTGTAACAATGACAACTTGTGCTTGTACCATTCTGAAACCTCCTTAAAATTAACCCTATCGAGTCCACCATTCATTCACGATAATGATGATGATAACCACCGCAAATGCAATAATATAAAACCATTCTGGTACTCCACCAAAACCAACCATTACAACCACCCTATCTGTATGACAAAATTCACACATCTTCTTTCCTTATGATACCATTAATTCAGATAAACTTAGGAGGATCAATCATGACAAAAATCCATGCTGATTTAGAACGATTTAATCCAGTCACAGTAATAGGGGCTGGAACTATTGGTCTTTCGTGGGCGACCTTATTCTTAGCACACGGTTTAACCGTCCGATTATATGATCCGAGAAGTGATTTACAAGAAGTGGTTGACCAACATTTTCAAGCGATTGGGTCAACATTAGACTTGTTAGGACTACCTTCAACGGGATTTATGGAGAAATTGACTTTAACTAGTGACCTTCAATTTGCTGTAGAAGGCACTTCATTCATTCAAGAAAATGGACCTGAAAAACTTGAACTTAAACAACGACTCTTTGCTGAAATAGAAACGTATATTGGCCCTCACGCCTTATTAATGTCTTCATCATCCACATTACCCGCGAGTGAGATTTCTGCCAAAATGAAAAACAAAAGTAGAATGCTAATCGGTCACCCATTTAACCCACCATTAGTCATGCCTTTAGTAGAAGTGGTACCGGGTTCATTCACATCGCAAGAAGCTATTAATGACGCCATGGCATTTTATATTGCGCTAGGAAAAGCTCCACAACTTATACAAAAGGAAGTGTTCGGTTTCGTAGCAAACCGATTACAGTTTGCTATGTTGAGAGAAGCCATGTACTTAGTGGATGAAGGAGTCGTCGCAATGGAAGATGTTGATGAGATCGTCAAGGATTCGATAGGATTGAGATGGGCAGCTGCCGGACCGATGCTTGGCATGCATTTAGGTGGAGGACAAGGCGGAATGGAAGCTTTCATGCGCCATCTTGGACCTACGATGGAAAAGAGCTGGGCTGCGCAAGGTGATTTAATGTTAAATGAAGAAACGATTCAACGTTTAGCACAAAAATCACGTGATTCTTATGGAGCTTCATCCATTGATGAACTCGCAAAAACACGTGATCAAATGCAAATGGCCATCTTAAAAACACGCATTTAAAATAGAAAGGCTGTCTCCGGATATTGGAGACAGCCTTTGTTTATTCTAATCCATTGATTGTTAATTCTTTGACTGGTAAGAACAATTCACCAGTGTTTAAATATGTGACATTGACGACATCTTTTACTTCTAAATAGATTGCATAAGGTGCCACTTCTGTTGAAACAATATAGTTTGTTCCATCCGTTAATCGGAAGGAAACAATCGTGAAATCTCCAACACGTTCTTTGTATACACGATCAATTGTTCCATTCGCTGTTGCTTCCTCAGCACTTGAACTGCCATCTACACTACTTCCACCCCGTTGCAAAGCCGTCTTATATAGCTTCAAAGCTTCATTAGGCGTATTTCCATAAGTAGAAATTTCAGGATTAGCTGCAGATACAATAAAGTAGTTTTGCAAAAACCCATTTGCATCAAGTACAGGTGTTAACCAGCTTGCCTCTCCATAGAAGTTATATAGAATCGGCATTTCACCAAACCATTTTTTCTCGATGAATTTTTTCTCAACGATTTGCAAAGCTCCAGAAGAATCCATATAGGAGTCTTCTAAATTACCGGTATAATAAATGGCTTCTCCAGTTCTAGCATCCGTTAAGGAATAGCCAAGCATAGAATCTACACCTTCTTTTGGACTCGTAAAATCAGTGAAGTAAAACATAGAGCCTTCTTCGTTAAAAATTGGGCTTACATTCGATTCTGTTCCCTCATCTGACGGGATTTTGACATCCTTCTTACCAAATAAACTATTCCAAAAACCATGTACATAATTACCAAAATAAGAATTTTGTACACTCACTACTTCAGGGGATACGGCTCCATCGATAAACGAAGGAACTTCTTTCAATGAATAAGATTTCACATCACCAGATTGTGGATTTACCACTGCTACTCCAGTCACTTCAAAGCCATTTCGTGCAGAAATAAATTTCCCATATGAACGAATATAATGTGGCTTTCCTTCATCATCAATTTCCAATTGCATATCTCCATAAAAAATGGTTTCAGGTAATGCTAAACGTAAATGACGTGCTACATTCTTATGAAAGAATGACGAAGGTGTATACGTCATTTCAGCATCCTTAAACTTTGGATTGTCTGAAGAATCTGTTGCACTCATTGTAAAATATCCTGGTGTTGTATCTCCATTCATCCATTTAAAGAAACCTGAGAATTCGACAGGTGCAATATAAACAAATTCTTCATTCACCTTTTGAATTTGCAGTCTTCCTAACTCGTAATAACTCGTATTCGGCACTTGACCGAATGCTTTCTTCATTTTATTACGTGCAAATTGCGGAGGTACACTTGCCGGTGTTTTTGTCTCGTCAAATGCTTCAATCTCTACTTCTTGATCCATAACTGCTGAATCGAATTTTTCATTCGCATTAAATAAAACAGCACTTAATATATACGCTCCAAACGCGAGAGCCGCAATAAATAGAACGCCTTTAACAAGTTGTTCCTTCCCTTTAGATACAAAAGCACCAAGGCCAGTAGCTAAAATGGCAAGTGGCCATAGAGCTGTCAAATTCCGATCTATATTTGTTACGTAGTAAAACAAAAATATAACAATCGCTAATACGATTGTAGTACCAATCAATCCTGCTACAATTCCTTTTTTCTTTTCTGTCGGCAAAGTCAGTGGAACAATCAGTAAAGCTGCAACTACTGCTATGACAGCACTATAAAGTAGGGTTAATCCCATATGAATTCCTCATTTCTTAGGTGTACTAGTATTACTTACGGTTTCGCATGTAAAAAGTTTCAGATCCTCAATCGAAATCATCACTTTCTCCCACAAACATAAAACGAAAAAAGTGATCGCTAGCTAGTAGCAATCACTTGTTGAATGTAGTTTTTAAAATTATTTGCTGCAATTCCTCGAATGTGATCATCTTCAAAGTGATCTTTTAAAGCATTAATGACACGTTGCGTTTTACTCGCATCTTGCAAATCTTCAATAAAAACAGATATTCCATCAAAATCGGATCCTAAACCAAGATGTTCTACACCAACGATTCTCGCCAAATGCACAAAATGATGCATGAAGTCTTCAATGGTAACGGATTTCACTTCTTTTTTGATGAATAAAGGATAGTACACAAGATGAATATGCCCACCTTTGCCAACTAAAGCCTTCGCTTGGTCATCAGTTAAATTGCGAGGGTGATCGCATAGACTGCGAGTATTCGAATGACTGGCTATGACATGCTTTGCTTCCTTCAAAACATCCCAAAAAGACTGTTCATTTAAATGAGAAACATCGACAATAATGTTTCGACTATTTAACAACTTTACTACTTCATGACCAAATGGAGTTAATCCTAAATGGGAAGGTTCGTCGGCTCCATGTGCCACTGCATTGGCTTGGTTCCATGTTAGGCCAACTAGTTTTACGCCTGCATTCAATAAAAGCTCTAGCTTTTCAAGACTTTCACCGATCATATCGACACCCTCAATAGTGAGGACTGCACCAATTTCTTGTTCACCCAATTGATCGAGTTGTGACCAATCTGTTATATGAATGATATCAGGATTTGGTGCAAGAATATGGGAGTGAAATAACTCTATTTGTCTAATTGCCGACATGAATTTTTCTGCAGGAGATAAGTCGGCTGCAACAAAAATAGCAAAAAACTGGACATTTACTTTACCGGCTAGGAGTCTCTCTTTATTCGCTTGAAGGGAAGGATCGTTATGAAATGACACAGGTTCTTCCATAATCGATAATTTATATAAGACGTCACAATGTAAATCAATTACGTTCATTTCATTCCTCCAAATTACTTTTTTCAATCTCGTTAGAATAAAAGATGCATATACACTTCATCAACATAACTCGAACCTGATTTCATAGCATTCTGTTCAACCCCAAAAGATACGAACCCTAATTGCTCATACAATCGAATAGCTGGTTTATTAGAAGAAACGACCGTTAGATTGATTTTTTCTATACCTGGCCATTGTTTAGCAAAAGCAATTACTTCTTGTAATAATTTTGCCCCCACTTTTTGGCCACGAGCCTTTGGCGTCACATAAACAGCAAATAGGTTGATTCGATGTTGTAACTTTGGTGCTTGTTCTGCAGCGAGTGTCATCGTTCCAACAAGTTCTTCACCATTGAAAGCTCCAATTGTCGCACTCTCTTTTGAGTCTAAATTATTTGCTACTCGAGTTAATGGATTCGTGCGAGCCATTGCATCTTCATAAGTTGTTGCAAATGCTTCTGGATTTTGTTGTAGAGCTTCCAAACGTAATCGCCAATACTCTGACGCATCGTTCCCCGTTAATTTTCGTATCTCCATGCTAATGCTCCTTTTAATGAATGAACGATTAACGCCCCATCCACTTGGCAATCGATTGTTCTTGGGGTTTACCCGTATTATGTAAGGCGGTTATTACCCGCTCCCGTCGTTCCTTAGAATGGTTTTGGCTCAACTTCGCTTTTCCTTCCATCTGATTAATGGAAATCGTAAAGCCCACAACACCTTTTGAAAGGTTTGCAATCATGTCATTTTCTACATCATCTAACGTATAATTACTCGTTTGATCCTCATATTTTCCCGTTAAATCAACCATTGATTGCCAAAGACGCGGATCCTCTTCATTCATTATATGTACCTTCCCTTTCACATGGACCGTAACATAATTCCATGTGGGAACGGTATTTTGAGTTTCGTACCAGGAAGGCGAGATATAACAATGTGGACCTTGAAAAACGGCGAGTACCGACTGGCCATCAAGGTCTTTCCATTGTGGATTACCTTTAGCGAAATGCCCCACTAAATGATGTCCGTCATTGGTTAATAAAAGAGGTAATTGCGTTGCACAAGGTTCTCCCTCATTTATGGAAAAGAGAGTAGCGAAGCCAAATTCATCCATTACCTCTTCCATTTCCTTGCGCTCCGTTATTTTAAAATAAGGAGGAATATACATAGCGAAACCTCATTTCTTAATCCTCAGCACCTAAATAACTCGTTGAAAGTTTTATTTCTTTTTCTGTATCCACTCGATACCCTGCCGCTTCTGGTCGGGAACTTACAACTGTATGCAATTCTTCATCGATGAAATGAAGTGCGACTCCATCATCTGCTGCATATCCGCTACTAATCTTCCCATCACGAATAAATGCCTGATACGAAGGACGACGGTCTTCTTCACCGTCATAATGTGGACTGTGACTGCCTCGAAGAATCCCGAGACAAGCGATTGGTTCGAGACCAGTGCCATATGAATCGGTTATTCCTTCTTCAAACCAACAAAGAGAACCTGCACTCAATCCGGCTAAAATAGTTCCGTTATCATATGCTTGGCGAATAATAACGTCTAATTCCCATTCACGCCATAAAGCCATCAAATTTTTTGTATTCCCGCCACCAACATAAAGAATATCTTGTTCCATCACGAAACTTTTAATGTCTCGGGTATGTGGTTTAAATAAAGACAAATGAGTTGGTTCACATTTCTCTCCTCGAAATGCGTGATAAAACCGTTCAATGTACCCCTCAGCGTCTCCACTAGCAGTTCCAATAAAGCAAATCTTAGGATTAACACTCTTACTTTGGCTTAAAATATATCGATCCAATAAAGGATTTTCTGGTTCCATTGAGAAACCTCCACCACCTAAAGCAATAACCTGTCTCATTTACATTCCTCCTAGCTTGGAAATATGAACTTTACTTTATCTATACACATCTCTATAGATCCAAAACATTTTTCGATTTCTGGTAAATGATAAAATGTGGTTGAAAATTCTGCATCCATTATTTTATGATCCGGTGCGTAAAGAAGGATTTTCTTCTTGCTTGCAATAGCAAGTCCGAGTTCTACGTGCGTCCCTTTTCCGCCCGGTAAAACAATGAGAACTAATTCAGAATCTTCAATTGCAGCTTTTTCGAGTAAGCCAATTCTTTGTAATTCCTCAGCTGAATCCGCTCGCTCATTCAAGGTCCAATCATATGTTAGCTGCCATCCCATTTGTGTAAGTCTGTTCGTAAGGGTACGAACTTGATTTATATTTTGAAAACTCGATGCGACATAAAATTTCAAATACATCCCTCTTTCATTTTAAACGTTAGAGAATCTCACAAACTCGCCCAACTTGTCCATCTTCTAAACGCACTTTAATTCCATGAGGATGATTCTGAGAATTTGTTAACAAATCTTTAACGACGCCTTTCGTTTTCACACCAGTACGTTGGTCTTTCTTTAAAATCACATATACTTCTATTCCTGGTTTTACATCTGCACGATTTTGTCCGTTTGCCATATTCATCATCCTTTCTTGTTCTAATCTTACCATTAGAAAAGACAAAGCGTGCACCAAAGTGACGCACGCTTCCAGACTTTAACGTAACTAAGCAGTTTTTTACACCACCTCTTTTCAATCAAAAGAAGTCGCTGTAAATATATTTAGTAATGTCCGTTGATATGGAGCTTGTTTAGAGATGTTATATAGATAAAGTCCATTAAATTAAAACGCCAGTTCAACGAGTGAAATCTCGTGAACTAGCGTTTTTTTACATAATCAAATGACCATGGCTGCGAAAAACATCATGACGAAAACAAATGCAATGATAAAGAACACAATAGACGGAATCATAAGCGTTGCGAAGCCTCTCCAACTTGAGAACTGATGTACTTCTCCAATCGATTGACTTTGAATAACAATCATCCAAATAGCAAAAACAATCATAATAAGGGCAGAGAAAATCATCCAAATAATCATTGAGGCACTAATACCACTTAGAGGATTTACTTGATTCCCATTGTAGGTGATAATGGAGGAAAGAATGAAGTAAGGGGATAGCCAAATCGCCGGAATCGTTACTACTCCCATCGCTTTCGCCATTTCTCCAAATGTCCCCACTCCCCCCATCCATTTCCCAACAAACGTAAAGATAAGTGAAGATACTCCAACTCCAAGTAAACTTAAAAATGGACCAATCACTAAAGATGTTAAAATTAGGACCAAAAACGAAAAGTTAAAGGTAGAGCTTAAACCTCCGAAAGCATTGAATCCATTCGGTATACCTGCAATTGCAGCAATAATGAGTGCGTATTTTAATGATTTATTCTCGAGAACATAGCGAATGGTCTTTCTCGTTGAAAACCAAATTGATAAGAACGGGTTCAGCTTTTCATTTTCATGAACATACGTCGGTTGTTGCATTTCATCCCCTCCAATAATTATGTATACGATACAAAAGTGAATTTAACACTTCTTTAGAATGAGAAACTATTTTTAAAATTCTACAGTTCACTATAAATATGTAAGATTGCTGAATCCAATACACTTCGACGGACAACGCCGTAAGTCTCCACACTCGATTTTTCAATAAAAAGATTTTCATACTAATAGTAAAGGCGTAAAATTCACTCATCTAATCCTATACTTATTCGGTAAAAATAGGAAGACCATAGATAGGAACCAAGCTCCTTAACCATATGTAAAACACAAAAAAAGATGAGCACATGGCTCATCTTTTAATCTATTAATCTAAAATTTTAATTGTAACTGTTTTTCTGCCCCAGTTTAGAGCATCTTGTTGACTTGGAATGAATACGTCAATGATATTACCTTTGATAGCTCCACCAGTATCACCGGCGATTGCTTCTCCATAACCCTCAACCCATACTCGTGAACCTAATGGAATCACTGAAGGATCCACTGCGATTACTTTTTGGTTTGGATTTGAACGTAAATCAATTCCTGTTGCTGTTACGCCAGAACATCCAGCACAATATGCTGTATAAGCTGTTGCTGTAACAGTCATCTCTTTAGCAGAAGAAGCAGTTGGAGCTGCTACTGCCGCTGTTTGAGTAGTACTTGTTGTGGATTTAGTAGGTGTAGATGCTTGCGTAGTGTTGGTTGCGACACTTGCCGAAGCTACTTTTTTCCCATCAAGAATGAACTCATCACCAGGATGAATTAAATCACTAGATAAGTTGTTTAAGTTTTTCAACTCATTAACTGACATATTGTGATCTGTTGCAATTTTATAAAGTGTATCACCTTGAACAACTGTGTAAGTGTTGATGATATCTTCAACTTTAAGCTCTTGCGATGGATATATAAGAGTTGAATCTAATTCGTTCCATTCTTGTAAGTCTGACACGCTAACATTATTGTCTTGTGAAATCGACCATAATGTATCTCCTGATTGTACCGTATGAACGCTAGATGCGGATGCTTGTCCCGCCGCTCCTACTGATAATGCTGCAATTGCAGTTAGTGTAACGATTTTCTTTTTCATGTGAATAATTTCCTCCTTTTCACTAACGACCACAAGCATACCACCCTGACATGTCAGAACGATTGCAAGGTCATGTGTAGGAGTTATCAATTACATGACAGGATTCGACATTCTGTTATATATGTAATATATACATAAATACCCATTTACTTCTTCTAAGTAAGGGCTTACGCATTACTCGGCTTTGTTGCTGTTTCTGAAATATGTATCTGCCATGATAGAATCGTCGTGCTATCTCGTACATGGTTATTTTCAATTTCAATTAACAACTGTTGCACGCCCTCTTCAATCGAGCACCCTTTGAATGTTTGAAAGATTGCAGTTGGATTGTTAAACGGTGCATTCGGACACTCAATTAAACCGTCTGTGGTCAAGAGAATGTGATTAACCCCCGTTCTCAATTCTTTAATCCCTCTACTATAAGAAGGAACTGGCAAATCAAATGTATTTACTTGCCCTATCCATTCATAGAAACTTCGCTGGTTAAGTTGAACTTCACCTAGCGCATTTAGTTCTGGATGTAAGACGTACAATAGACAATCCCCAACCGATAACCACCACACATACTTTCCTTTTCGACCGACAAACAGCGCCGCAGTTTCACCAGTCAAGGCAGCACAATCTTTTTTGAATTCTTCTTTATTTAAAATACCGAGCACAAGATCTTCAATTTCTTGAAAGGCTACAGATATTGACTTCGACATAATTTCACGAATTCTTTCCTCTTCGTCTAAAAATGTGGATACCACGAGTTCTGCACTTTCTGCCGTATTATGTGCATCTAGTAAAATAGTAAACTCCCAGTCTTCTTGCGTATTTATAAAAACCAGACATCCATCTTCGTTTTTATATTGACCCGCAGTTGAACATCCCCCAAAATGTCCCGCTATAAGGTGCCCGATTTGAATTGTCTTTTTTTCATCCACATAATCCACCCAGCTTCCAACCCAGCTATACGTGTTTACCATCTGGAACCCCTCCTTATTATCTGATCATGGTTATAGTATAACCTCATCCCATTTATGTAGTAATCTCAAAATCCACTCTAACTCCTTCTGAAAATGGTACGTTTCACAGCCGTCTATTTTCACAACGCTAACAAGCAAGTCCATATAGCTCTTGCTCAGCAACCGAGTTCAAGGATCTTTATGATGTGGATCACAAACCATTTAACATCATTTGAAGTTGAGGTAATTTGCTTTAATGGTGACAATTACAACTGAGATAGCGATTTTTCTAACTGAGATGGTCAAAATTCTAACTGAGACCTCCAAAATCCTAACCAAGATTGCCATTATTCTAACTGAGGTGTGATTCGACATCAAAACACACAAAGAGAGGCTGGGACAATACAAAAAACCGCCAATCCATTTGGACGGCGGTCTCTAGTTCTTTTATTCCCTCTCTAAAATAAACCCAATTCTTTGTAGGGCTCTTTCTAGAGTAGACTCAATCATGATATCTTTCAAATCGGCATGCACTTGTATAGCATTCATGGCCATACTCGGTTGAAAGCCCGTGACGATCGGCTTCACACCAATAATTTCTAAAATATTTACAAGTTTTAATAAGGCACCACTTACGGTTTGATTAATTTGGGTAACGGCAGATAAATCGACGATTAAGTAATCCAAATCGTATTGTTGACTTTTATGTAATGCAGTATGGATAATGTTTTCTGCTCGTTGGGCTGTGATTTCACCGATTATCGGTAAAATCGCTACTCCTTTCGTAACAGGGACAAGGGGTGCTGAAAGTGTTTGAATTTGCTGATTCGCTCGATCTAATTCCAGTACATACGTTAGGATCGAAGCCATTGTTTCAAAGACTTCTATTTGTTTATCTGTGAATTCCATGGTTTTAGTATCGAGTCCACAAATCGTCCCGTAATTTTCTCCATTTTCATAATAAATCGGAATGCCGATAAAAGAACCGCTCCCTAAATTCTCAGTCACAGCTAGTTGCAGAGACTTTGGATTTTGCGTGATATCTTCAATCAATAAAACCTCTTTCCCCTGGTCAACACTCAACTTACAATAAGTATCATTAAAAGGAAGTTCATCACCTTCACTGATTAGGGTTTCATTCACATTAACTGCTTTTACAATTCTGTTCGTTTTCGTATCATTTCTAGCAATAAACAGGGTATTCATATCAATGATATTGCTCATAACATGTAAAATACTCTGAGCGGCTTCATCAAAATTCTTATAGGTTTTCCCTTTTATGGCTAATAATCGCTCATCCATGTCTCCATCCCCTTGAATCTATAAATTGTATTAAGAGTGTACCATTAATTTTAGATTCTCTTTAATTTAAGCCTTCGTCTGCATAATAAATCTTTCATTCCCACAATTTAAAATCATTATTCTGCTATTTTTTGCGCAAATCATTTACACTAATTTAGAAAAGAGGTGGCCTAGTATGGCATTACATAGTTTTTATTTAAAAGCAGATTGGCCTGGTCTACGCAATGATGTCGGGACAATCGAAACTAAAAACTTACAAACACAAGTTTCAATACCGCCTGAAATGGATGGACCTGGAGTGGGTACGAACCCGGATGAAATGCTTCTTGGAGCAGCGGCTACCTGTTATATCATTACACTAGCTGCCATGATGGAGAGAAGCAATCTTCCTAAAGTAAGTTTAACCATGGATTCTGAAGGAATTGTGGATGTCACAAATGGGGTGATTACCTATAAAAAAATTATTCATCGTCCAAAAATTGTTTTAAATTCTGATGCATCCATTAAAGATTTATCTCTTGCACAACGACTTGCTGAAAAGGCTGAATCTTCCTGCATGATTAGTAGAGCTCTAAAAGGTAATGTAGAAATCGATTTGCAAGCAGATATTCTCATTGATTCATGACGATCAATCCCCTGTAAAACTTCCTAAGCTATCAAATCCATCCACGTTTTTAGACAGAAAAAAAAAGAGATTCTAAAAGTCATCTAGAAGGACTTTTAGAACATCTCTTTATCTACTAGTTCATTCAAACTGTGCCCGGTTGAATTGGCAATTGAACATTAAATGTTGTCCCTCTCCCTAACTCACTCTGCACTTGAATATGACCACCATGGTCATTAATCGTGGTAAACACTTGTGTTAAGCCTAACCCAGTCCCATCAGACTTACTTGAATAGAACGGTGTTCCTAATAACTTGAGTTTATCTTTATGAACGCCTATGCCATTATCAATAATTTTCACATAGACAGAGTTATCTTTACAAAAATGCTCGATTCTAATCTTTCCTTCAGAAGGCATTGCTTCTAAAGCATTTTTGATTAAATTAAAAAATGCTTTTAAAAACAGATTCCTCTTTCCATATATACACTGATCTGAATCTCTCAAATCCAATTCAACTTCAATGTTATATAACTTGTCTTGAAATAAAAACATCAATGATGTTAATTCTTTACTTAAATTGATTCGCGTAATAGGTTCAGCATATAAATCTGGCTTCGATACTTGAAGCAAATTCTGTAAGGTATCGATTGCCTTTTCAAGCTCGATTTCCATTGTCATTAAATAAGGATGAGAACTACTTTCTTTTAACAATTGCAAAAACCCTTTAACAGCAGTAAGTGGATTACGTACTTCATGCGCTATTCCAGCTGCAATTTGACCAATGGAAACTAACTTTTCTCGGTCATTTAATAGTCTTTCAGCTTCTTTACGCGTAGAAATGTCACGTAGAACGGTTTGAATGCATTTACGACCACCAAATTGAATGGGATGACAATACAGTTCAATATCTACTGAGGTTCCATCAGAACAGAAAATAGTTTCCTCGACTAAATCTGAAGGACTCTGATCTAGCATTCCATTTGCAATGCGATGTTTGATTTTTTCTTTGCTCTGTTCTCGAAAAACCGACAACACATTCATTCCTATTAAATCTTCTTTATTGCCTTTCAGAAGATTAGCACCGGATTGATTAATATATAAGATTTTATAATCTGAGTGAATAATGACAGTTTCAACGGAATACTCGATTATTTGGGCATACAACAAATCATTTTGCAACATATCATTTGATGCACTATTTTCAACTACTTGATTCATTAGACATCTCCGATCTCTAACACTATTCCCTAAAAAAGTAGAGTAGAAAATTCCCTAGACATAATAATAGATATATTAAAATATCTATTATATGAAAATTCAATTAATTCATATCAATTAATACTATTGTATCTGAAAAGTACCAATTTGGAAATATTTATTTAAACATTTTTAGCCTTTAGTCATAATAAATGTCTAATATTTCTAAAGGTCGAATATCGTATAGCCTTAAACTTTCTTTTTGTAACAATATTGGCTTATAGGTTCCTCTATCTATGTCAGTATGTGAAAACTCTTCTCCTTCACCTGTACCAAACTCTCCCTTTATGTAATTTGCACAAAAATAATATTGAAGTCGATTATTAAATGTTAGAGTTGTTAGTAGCCTTTCAATTTCGATATCAATCCCTAATTCTTCTTTTACCTCCCGCACGGCTGTTTCTTCTGGCGTTTCTCCTTCTTCTATTCCCCCACCTGGAAAAACATAATATTCATGATTATTTCTAACCCTCTTTATTAACGCAATTTTTCCATCTATTTCAACAATCGCACCACTTCTAATTCTCATATTTCACGTCCACTCTTTCTATTTTGGGTTTCTCACTATGCTCACTTCATAGTGAGACGTGTTTGTGCAATAAAACGTTACATGGATTCAAAAAAAATTTCAAAAAAATAGCGAAGACCAAAATTGGTCCTCGCTTGTCTGTATTATTTGTATAAATCTTTTTGATCATCTTTATCAACGTCTTGCGGAGTGTCTGATGAACCGAATTTTTCTACGTCTTCAAAGCTGTCCTCATAATCACGGACGCCACCCTCATCTTTTACAGGGTGTTCAGTCGAAGAACCGAGAATTGCTTCTTCGGATGGGCGACTGTCTGTATCGAAGTCATGATTTGCGTGATCGATACAAGTACGTGCCATTGGAAGTGCTTCTAAACGTTCGATTAGAATATCTTCACCACATACTTCACATTTGCCATAAGTGCCTTCTTCCATAGCTTTTAATGCCGATTCAAGTTGTTCAATTTCATCGACTTTATGTTGTTCAATCGCCATTTCTGTATTTTGATCCGTTAAATCAGTAGCATTATCAGCGGGATGGTTGTCGTAATTCGATAACTCCGTCGTTTCTAAATGCTTGTCAGTATGTAAACGACTTTTCACATCTTCAAGTTCTTTTGTTAATTGTTCTTTTAGTTTGTTTAATTGTTTTTGTCTCATTATTTTGTTCCTCCAGGTTCTTTTTGCTTTCCCTATCTATTTCCTTTATCGAAGAAATCAAACCTTCTTTTCAAAATTCTGCTTAAAGATGTATGATGAATAGAGAAATTTGAGGAGGAACGCTTGTGTCAAAAAATCCCTATACACTTGTTCTCGGCGGCGTTTTTGCTCTTTTTATTGCCATGAGCATTGGTCGTTTTGCTTACACACCGATATTACCCTTTATGCAAAAAGAAGCTGGTTTCACTACGCAATTTGCAGGATTCTTAGCTTCTAGTAATTATGCGGGCTATTTAATTGGCGCCATTATTGCATCTATAGTTCCTTTAAAACGGAATCGAGCCATATATTTACGATTTAGCATCATCATCAGTATTTTATTGACCTTATTAATGGGTCTTACATACAGCCATACCTCATGGATGATTTGGCGATTTTTATCCGGCATTATGAGTGCTTTCGTGTTTGTTTTGGCATCTAGTCTTATTCTAGATCAGTTGGCGAAACAGCGGAAACTCGGCTGGGTCGGCTTCATGTATGGTGGGGTTGGACTTGGTATTTTTGTTTCTGGTTTACTTGTCCCCTTACTAATTGAAACATTCAATTATGAAGGTGCCTGGATTGGACTATCCATAGTCGCTAGTCTTCTTGCAATTATCGTATTTCTAACAGTAACGGAAGACAAAACCATACATACGTCTGGAGAAACGCTGGTTCCTGTAAAAACGTTTAAAACACCTAAATGGCTTCCTTGGCTCCTTGCTTCATATGGTTTAGAAGGTCTCGGTTATATTGTGACAGGAACATTTATCGTCGCAATTGCTGATCAGACACCCGCTTTTAGTGGCAACGCAACAAATGTGTGGGTGCTAGTAGGACTGGCTGCCATCCCATCGTGTGTTGTTTGGGCGTATTTTGGCAACCGATTCGGCTATATGCTGTCACTTATGATTCTTTTAATCATTCAATCCATTGGAATTGCTTTACCGGCCTTATCTGATTCTGCACTTAGCTTTTATTTGAGTGCCGTATTATTTGGTGCAACATTTATGGGCGTTACGACATTAGCCACTGCTTTTGCTCGGAATAAAAACCCACTTAATAGCGCTAAAACCATCGCCATCATGACCACTATCTATGCGTTGGGACAAATGATTGGACCATCTGTTGCAGGAATTTTAACCACGGAAACAGAAAGCTATACATGGGCATTATTAGGTGCATCTGCTTTTGTTATGATTGGCGCGTCTTTCTTATTGCCTTTAGTTAAACAGGAAAGGATTGAACAAGAACATGACGTACATCAAACGAATTGATCATATTCAACTTGCTGCACCTGTTGGAAGTGAAGATCAAGCGCGAGAATTTTTTCAAGGTATTTTGGCATTAGAAGAAGTCGAAAAACCGGAGGAATTAAAGAAAAATGGTGGTGTGTGGTTTTCTAACGGACACGTTGATATTCATGTTGGTGTTGAAAACACATTCGTCCCTGCAAAAAAAGCCCATCCTGCTTTTGAAGTGAATCAGATTGAAGAATTTTCTTCATTCCTTCAAGAAAAAGGGCTTGAAATACAAGTCGATCACAAACTACCAGGAGCCAAACGATTTTATCTTCACGATCCATTTGGAAACCGATTAGAGTTTTTAGAATGGGTTGAAAAATAAGGAGGAGTTCATTTGCCATATGTAAATATCAAAATCACAAATGAACATGTCACAGCTGAAAAAAAGGAGCAGTTGATTCAAGGTGTGACACAATTGCTTGTTGATGTGTTAAATAAAAACCCAGAAACAACTGTCGTCGTTATAGATGAAGTGGATACTGATAATTGGGGAATTGGCGGAAAATCCGTAACCAATCGAAGAAAAGAAGAGAACTAAAATCCCGTTTTATAGACGGGATTTTTCTTTTTCAGTTTTTCACTCAACATTTAATCCGTTCCAACAATCTCACTCCGCTTTTCTAATAGAACGTTATCTCTCCAAACTCCATCCATTTTACCCATCCGCTCGTGTATTCCTACTAAACGAAAACCACAGGATTTGTGTAAATGGATACTGGCTTCATTCTCCGGGAAGATAACAGCTTTTATTGTCCAAAATCCCTGACTCTCTGAAACTCGTATCAATTCATTTAAGAGTTTTTTACCGACCCCTTTGCCTTTCGCTTTTGGATGAACATAAATGCTGACTTCCCCGACACCTGCATAAACAGGACGCGCAGAAGTGTAGAGCACTTTAGCAAAAGCAACGACTTCCCCATCTGTTTCAACAACTAAATGACAGTTTGGATGAGATGTTTCCATCCACTTTTCATAAGTTGGAGCTTGTGTTTCAAACGTTGCGTTTTTCGAACGAATTCCTTCTTCGTAAATTTCTTTTACTGATGGCCAGTCTGAAGGAATCATGGATCTAATATTCGCTGACATATTTTTTCATCTCTTTTCTTAGTTTTTTAGTGTTAAACGGTATGGAAGATTTTTAGAAATCATAATAAAAAATTTCATTGGAATTATAGTTGCATTATGCAAACGATTAGCGTATAACTATTAGTAAGAGGTGAATTATGGATAACAAACGTGAATTATTTCAAGTGCTTACACGTCGCTTTGGTCTTTTGAATAAAAACTGTTGTTCGGTTGGCGCGATCGATATCTCCACAGTTCATAGTCATATAATATATGAAATTGACAAACAACACGAACCTACGATGCAACAAATTGCCGAAACTCTCGCTATTGACGTTACAACGTTTAGCAGACAAATTCAAACACTAAATAAAATGGATCTTGTGACAAAATCACCTTCTTTAAATGATAAGCGCTATTATGTATTAGCCTTAACAACGCAAGGAAAATTTATGGCTTCAACTATAGAAGCTTCTATGAACAACTATTTAGACGAAATTTTTTCACATATGAATGAATTCGAGCAAGAAACAGTATTGCGATCCATTAAGCTATTAAACAACGCGATGTCCAAATCAAGTGTTTGCTGTACACCATTACTGTGAGCAAGAGAAATCTTGCTCTTAAAAATGAAACAATACTTGTAAAATACAAATTTAAAGGAGAATTTTCATGACAAACAAAATGAGTTTTAACATATTATTGAATTGCTGTGAATCACCAAAAGATACTGCTCAAGTTAGTCATTTGCCCGTTGCTATTATAGGTGCCGGACCTGTTGGGCTGGCAGCTGCTGCTCATTTAGTAGACAAAGGGGAACAATTCATTATCCTTGAGGCAGGTCCGCAAGTTGGGCACCATATTCAACAATGGGGGCATGTTCGATTATTTTCATCTTGGAAATTTAATATCGATCATGTTGCCAAACGTTTACTTGAAAACAACGGATGGAAATCACCAGTATTAACTAGACTTCCCTACGGAAAAGATTTAATAGAGGAGTACTTAGAACCCCTTTCACAATTACCTGAAATAAAACCTTTTCTTCATTTCAACTCAAAGGTAGTTGCCATTAGTAAAAATGGGTTAGATAAAATGAAAACCGCAAATCGTTCTGAACAATCTTTTGTGATTTATGTAGAAAAAGAAGGTCACACAGAACGAATGGAAGCACGTGCAGTCATTGATGCTACTGGGACTTGGGGAAATCCAAACCCAATTAACGCAGACCATATTTGGACGAAAGAAGAAATCGAACTCAATCAACATATTTCATATGTGATTCCTGACATTAAAGGAAAAGACCGAACAACTTATGAAAACAAACATGTTGCGGTCGTTGGCGGAGGTCACTCGGCCATTAATACCATTCTCGAATTAGCTGAACTAGCCGATGTTCAAATCTCATGGATTTTAAGAAAAAACCGTGTACAAGAAGCTTACGGTGGAGAAGAACTAGATGCTTTACCAGCACGTGGACAACTGGGTTCAAGAATCCAACAACTTGTTGATAGTGGCAGAATAAAAGTATATACACCTTTCTTCATTCAAAATGTGTCCCGCTTCGAAAATGGCATTCAGTTAACTGGAATGGTTCGTAATGAAGAACAAGTGATTACGGGTATTGACAAAATCATTTCTAATACCGGAAGTAAACCTGACTTCTCATTCCTTCGTGAGATCAGACTGGATTTGGATCCTGCTACAGAAAGCGTTACAAAGCTCGCACCACTTATTGACCCAAATGTCCATAGTTGTGGAACAGTCCGCCCTCATGGTGAACTAGAGCTTCGCCAACCTGAAGCAAACTTATATATAGTCGGGATGAAAAGCTATGGACGGGCACCAACATTTTTAATGGCTACAGGGTATGAACAAGTTCGTTCAATCGTCGCTCACTTAACTGGTGATTTGGATGGCGCTAAACGAGTTGAATTGGAATTACCGGAAACTGGTGTCTGCAGCACAGGCTCTAAAGGAAAAAGTTGCTGTTAAATTCGAGGGGGAATTATGATGGTTGTCAATAATGGAGGCAATTTATCTCAAGCATATTTTCGTGCCTATCTTATCTTGATTATCACAGCAAAAGCTTGCTCCGCTCTATGCGCTCAACAATATATGCTTGAACATTTTTTCAAAGGCAATCCAAATCATTTTGGACCTGTTTCGTATGAATCCTTTGTTCAAGCTACCACTGAAAGAGAATAAAAGTGAAGACACAGTTCAGTCGAATTGTGTCTTCATTTTTTATTGTCTTTTTCATTTCCACGTTTAAAATTCCCCGTAATCTTAGCCAGTGCGAGTTGCACATCCTTGTCTGTTTCTGCTTGCTGAATTCGTGAGATCAATCGTTCCGCCTCTTTACCCTTCACACTTTTTATCACCTTACACGCATAATCAATAAAAACTGTGTTGCTTTTACTGACACGGTAAGAAAATAATTCTTCATTTAACCGGTTTCTTTTATCAATATTACTCATAGAACTCCTCTCTTCTTCAGGAACCTCAAATGATTAAGGGAGATGAACACCTAATCCTTTTCTAATCAGATTTGCAGAAACTGGTGGCTTCCCAAGTTCTCTCGACCAAACTGATATTTGACCGATATGATGTATTTCATGTGCAATAACAGGACGCATAATTTCTCCCCATGCCAACTTAACGACAGTCCCATCCGCTCTTGTTTCTTGCAAGAAATTATGTTCAAATTCACTTTCCCAATCTAATACAAAAGCTTTCACTTCTTCTTTGAATAAATCATTTAACTCCATAACCTTTTCTAAACTTTGATAGTCATCAAAGCTTTCTTGAAAATCCGGAAAACCTTTCATAATGCGAACCCAACTCCACTCCGCATCAATGATATGGAACAAAGTATGCAAGATTCCACCTACACCACCAGTTCGCACTTTTAAAAGATCTTCTACCGGAACATCTTTACACCATTCAAACCACTCATCTCGAATCTGCCAATTGTACTGAAATAACGTCTGCATGAAGTGCCTCCTTTGATTTTGAACTTATAGCTAAAGAAAAATATTGCTTGTACTCAGGGAAGCGGCTAAAGCCTTGCCCCCCGGAAAGCGTCCACTGCAATGAAGATCAATATAAGAAAGAAGTTGAGAAAATGAATTCTCAACTTCAGATTGTTTATAAATTTTTGTCGTCTACTGAATTTAAGTAATCTTCAATTGTGCCAATAACAGATTCAACGCAACCTTCTTCAAAAGGTGATATTAAATTCGCTTCCGCTACTAGCTTTGTAAACGATTTTGAACCGCCTAATTGACATAGATGTAAATAATCTTTCCAAGCTGATTCTTGGTCTTCTCTTGAACGCTTCCAGAACTGGAACGCACAGATTTGAGCTAATGTGTAATCAATATAGTAGAACGGACTATTATAGATATGGCCTTGACGTTGCCAGAATCCGCCCGCTTCTAAATAACTATTCCCATCAAAATCACGATGAGGTAAATAAATGCTTTCGATTTTACTCCATGCAGCTTTTCGTTCTGTAGGAGTCATCTCAGGATTTTCATAAATCTCATGTTGGAATTCATCAACAGCAACACCATATGGTAGGAATTGAAGCGCACCACTTAAGTGAGCAAATTTATATTTTTCTGTTTGCTCTTTAAAGAAATACTCCATCCAAGGCCAAGTAAAGAACTCCATACTCATTGAATGAATTTCACATGCTTCAAACGTCGGCCATAAATATTCCGGAATACCGATATCACGACTTGAGTAAACTTGGAACGCGTGACCCGCTTCATGTGTTAACACATCTATATCGCCTGATGTACCATTGAAATTCGAGAAAATAAATGGTGAATTGTATTCTTCAATGAATGTGCAATATCCACCCGACTCTTTCCCTGTCTTCGCTTCTACGTCCATTAGTTTCCGGTCTGTCAAGAAACGGAAGAACTCGCCTGTTTCAGGTGATAATTCATCATACATTTTAGACCCATTTTCAATAATCCAATCCGCCGAACCTTGAGGAGTCGCATTTCCTGAAATGAAGTTTAAAGATTCATCATAAAACTTTAATGAATCAACTCCAATACGTTCTGCTTGACGCTCATATAATTTACTCGCCAATGGCACGATGAAATCTCGAACCTGATCACGGAATTTTTTAACCATTTCAGCATTGTAATCAACGCGCATCATGCGGATATAGCCTAGTTCAACAAAGTTTTTATAGCCTAAAGTGACAGCAATTTTATGGCGAACTTTTACAAGCTTATCAAACAGGTCATCGAACTTTTCTTCATTTCCTGCGAAGAATTGAGTGCTTGCTGCTAAAGCTTGTTTACGAATTTCACGGTCAGTAGATTCTCTATATGGACCTAATTGAGCTAACGTTAACGTTTTCCCATCAAATTCAACTTGTGCTGAAGCGACAAGTTTAGAATACTCAGAGGATAACTTATTTTCTTGTTGCATCAATTCAATGATTTCAGGCGAGAAAGCCTTTATCGAATAATCAGCTAGATCAAACAGCTGACTTCCCCATTTTTCTTCTAACTCATTTCTGAATTTAGATGAAACGAGTTCTTTGTAGTAAGCAGTTACTAATTCTTCTAATTGCGGAGATACTTCATCAAAGTAATCTCTTTCTTTTTGGTAGAATTCGTCCTTCGTATCAATGGATGCACGAATAAATGCCAAGTTTGATTGTGTAGAAAAAGATTCTCGGAATTCATTAATTTTAGCAATAGCCTCACTTTGTTGTTCCATTGAATCGGCTTCTTTAAAAGCAGTCAACAATCCTTCAAAGCGTTCTTTGGCTTCTTCAAAATTCGGACGATTATACGTATATTGATCGAATGTTACCATTTTCAAAATTCCCCCTAGGCAAATAAAATATGTAATCTATACTAATTATTTAATTGTTCACTATATTATGACAAAACACAATGCTTTTCCTTAGGAATTCTAAATTTTTCATCATATTAAAGAATCTTTGCATACATTTATAAGATGAAGGTTTTGATTAGAGAGGATGAAGTTCAATGTGTGGCATAACTGGATGGGTTCATTTCCAGCGTGATTTATCACAACAAGGACAAATGATTGAAAAGATGACAAAATCGTTGGCAAAACGCGGGCCAGATGATGAAAATATGTGGCTCGATCAACATGTGGCATTAGGTCATAGAAGGTTAACGGTAGTTGACCCCATTGGTGGAAAACAACCGATGACGAAAGACCATCAAAACCGCAGATATATCCTTAGTTATAACGGTGAATTATATAATACGGAAGACCTTCGAAGTGAATTACTTAAGAACGGTCATACATTTTCAGGCCATTCTGATACGGAAGTATTGTTAACATCCTATATTCAATGGAAAGAAAAATGCGTGGATTATTTTAATGGGATTTTTGCATTCGCTATTTGGGACGCGCACGAACAAAAGCTATTTGTTGCTCGGGATCGCTTAGGTGTGAAACCACTATTTTATGCCGAACGTAATGGCGGCTTCATTTTCGGCTCCGAATTAAAAGCAGTGCTCGCTCACCAAGATGTTTCACCCTCGATTTCTACGACTGGATTGGCTGAATTATTAAGCGTGGGTCCTTCCAGAAAGCCAGGTTCTGGTGTGTTTGATCAAGTTAATGAATTAAGACCAGCCCATGCACTTACGGTATCCCGTCAAGGACTGAGGGTTTGGCGATATTGGAACGTAAAGAGTGAAAGACACACAGATAACTTAGATGAGACAGCTGAAAAAGTCCGTTTCCTTGTGACCGATGCGGTGGAGCGACAACTCGTATCAGACGTTCCACTATGTACGTTTTTATCAGGTGGCGTTGACTCAAGTGCCATTACCGCAATCGCTGCTAATCATTATAAGCGTGAAGGATTAGGATCACTTCATACGTATTCCATTGACTATGAAGGAAATGATACTCACTTTAAAGCGAATGACTTTCAACCAAATGATGACACGCCTTGGATTAATAAGATGGTGGAAACATGCGGGACCACTCACCATTCATCGATCATTACACAGGACCAGCTCATTCATGAATTGACGGAAGCGGTACATGTTCGAGATTTACCTGGCATGGCCGACGTGGATTCTTCCTTACTTTGGTTTTGTCGTGAAATAAAACAAGACTTCACAGTGGGACTTTCAGGAGAGTGTGCGGATGAAATCTTTGGTGGGTATCCTTGGTTTCATCAACACGCGGATTTGTTTGGGAAAGGGTTTCCTTGGATGCGGTCAACACAGGAGCGTTCATCTTTATTGAATGACGGTTGGCAACAAAAGCTGAAACTTGAGGATTTTGCCTTACAAGCGTTTTCAGAAGCTGTAAATGAAACACCTAGACTTGATGGAGAATCTGAAATTGATGCAAAACGTAGAGAACTATTCTATTTAAATATGACTTGGTTTATGACCACATTGCTTGACCGAAAAGACCGTATGAGTATGGGAGCTAGTCTTGAGGTGCGCGTACCATTCGCAGATCACCGTTTAGTGGAATATGCGTGGAATATTCCTTGGGAAATAAAAATGGCTGGAAATCGAGAAAAAGGCATTTTACGAAAAGCGTTGGAAGGGTTATTACCTGCCGAAATCCTCTACCGTAAAAAGAGTCCATATCCGAAAACCCATAACCCATACTATACAGACCAAGTTCAACTTTGGTTGAAAGATATATTAACGGATAAGAACTCAATTCTTCACGAAATCTTCGATCGAAACCGTTTAAATGAGCTTGTCGAGTCAAAAGGCAATGCATTTAAAACACCTTGGTTTGGTCAACTAATGACAGGTCCTCAACTACTTGCTCATTTAGCACAAATGCATGTGTGGTTTAAGGATTATCACATTCAATTGATTGACTAGCATCTCGATACCTCGGAGTCGCCGTCTTCATTCCAATTAGCAAAAAACTTATAGATTTTAGGATGTTTCATCTACGAGTGAAACTGGATATTAATACAAAAAGCGTATCGATGCTTTCAACATCGATACGCTTTGTTGTTATTGAGTCATTCCCGTAAATATATAGATGGCATCTCTTAAGAATGCAGCTGTTCCAGGTTGTTCTTTGTCGTAGTACGCAGTAAATCGTTCGTCATCCACATACATTTGGGCAAGCCCTGCGTGTGCTTCCTTACTATATTCATTCCAATAGAACATCAGCCACTGTTTGTGTAGTTCAGCCACTTCTTGTGCTAGCGCACTTGACGGGTCACCTTGTTTAAAAGCTTGCGATAATTTATCCGTGATTTCTTGTGTCAGTCGAGTCACTTCATCGTGTTGTGCTTGACTCATATTTTTCACTTTGGCATTCGATTTGTTTACCGTCTCATCGCCATACTTGTCTCGAATTTCTTTCCCATATGTCTGTTCGTTATCATCGATTAATTTTTGTTTAAAACCTTCAAATTTTTCATGGTCACTCATGGTCATCGTCCCTTCTTTCGTAGAAATTGTTTTTTCCACATTGGCAATCAACTGATCGAGTTGCGCTCGCTTGTCGAGGAGTTGGCTTCGATGGGTACGCAATGCTTGAGTTGCATCGAATGATGGCGAAGTGATCAATTCTTTAATTACTTCAAGCTTGATTCCTAATTCACGGTAAAACAAAATTTGCTGAAGTTGATCGACTTCTTCTTGTCCATAGATTCGATACCCTGATGAATTGATTCTCGCCGGCTTGAGAATACCCATTTCATCATAATACCGCAGTGTCCGAGGACTCACTCCCGCTAACTTACCTAGCTTTTGCACCGTATATTCCATCCTGTCACCTCCTGACTCCTTCACTTTACACCTTTACGTAACGTCAATGTCAAACATCTTTTTTCCAATGAAAAACGGAGCGTTGTGACAGCTTTTGTCACCTTGAATGCACCTTCCGAAATGGAGAATAACACCTTCAAAAAAACACCATCCGCCTAAGCGAATGGTGTCATGGGTTAAAAATCAAAATTATCAGGGTCTGGACCTGTACGTTCATTTTTATTCAAATCATCAATACGTTTCATATCTTCATTTGATAGTTCAAAATCGAAAATAGAAGCATTTTCAACGATTCGACTTTCGTTAATCGATTTAGGAATGGTTACCACTTCATTTTGTAAATCCCAGCGTAATATAATTTGTGCAACTGATTTGTTATACGTCTGTGCAATTTCCTTTAATGTTGGTTCTTCTAACAGTTTTCCTTGCATTAATGGAGACCAAGCTTCCAGTTGTATCTTATTTTCTTTGCAGAATGCTTGTAGTTCTTTTTGCGTTAAGCTTGGGTGATATTCGACTTGATTGACCATTGGAACGATTTCCGCATCAGCCAACACATCTTTTAAATGATGGATGTGGAAATTACTAACGCCGATCGCTTTTACTCGATTTTCTTTATAAATCGTTTCTAAAGCACGCCACGTCTCTTTGTATTTCCCTTCAACGGGCCAATGAATTAAATATAAATCTAAATACTCAAGTCCGAGTTTTTTCAAACTCTCTTCATAAGCAGCAAGAGTTGTTTCGTAGCCGAAATCTGAATTCCACACTTTAGATGTAATAAATAAATCTTCTCTAGAAATTCCCGCTTCTTTTATTCCTTCGCGAATCCCTTGCCCTACGCCCTCTTCATTTTTATAAATAGCAGCTGTATCAATACTTCTATAGCCATTTTTAATAGCAGTTTTAACAGCATCTATAACACTTGGTCCTTCTTCTACTTTAAATACGCCTAGACCGAACCATGGCATTTCCACTCCGTTATGTAAGGTAGTGGTCGCTTGTAAATTTGTCGTCATATGATTTTCGTCCTCCTTAAAAGTACGTTAGGAGAAAGTATAGCAGTTTAAAAATTAATTTTGAAGAAAACTCACTCGAGTGGGAATTTAAGGGACAAGCATTGACATTTTGTCAGATATGTGTCAAAATAGTTAAGTTAACAAGTAAGGTAGCAATTAAGATTTGAAATTCTGGCATCTACTCGATGTATTTGATTAAACTTATTCACACTGGCGCGACTATAGGGTCGCAAGGACGTAAAAGAAGGTAGGGTTTACGTTGCTTAAGGAACACACCCAGTGGACAAATGACCGCGGCACGGAAAGCAAGGAACACTTTCTTAGGAAATTATTCCCCGAATAATCGGGATGAAAAATATCATTCAGAGCTTTATGTTATCTTATTAATCAAAGGGACATGTCTTAAATGGCATGTCCCTTTTCCAATTCTCTTTGAATTACCTGAATCTACAATTTGAACAATTTCGATGAATATCATAAGCTAGAGAAGTAAGTATTTCTGAAGGAGTGGAAACTATGGCAAAATCGAATGCTAGTAAAAAGCGTGCTCACCAGTTGCGCAACACGGGCCGGGATGCTTCTGAGTTCAGAGGACAACATGTGATGAGTACTCATGTTAGAAAAACAAAGTCAAAACAGGAACAGCTGTATATGACAGCGCAAAAACACAAAAAGCAATTCCGCGGAGGTTACGAACCATACGGAATTGCTTTTTATTATGATTTTAATTGCTTCAAGGTTTTATTCGCCTAAATCGACGTTATGATACACCTGTTGTACATCTTCCAAATCTTCAATCGCATCGATCATTTTCTCAAATTGAGCTTGTGTATCTGCTTCAAGCGTAATATCGTTTTGAGCTAGCATCGTTAGTTCAGCTACTGTGAAATCAGTAATGCCTACATTTTTGAATGCTTCTTGAACAGCGTGGAATTGATCGGGTTCTGCATAAACAATGACAGACTCCTCTTCTTCCAATACGTCGCGAACATCTACGTCAGCTTCTACTAATAATTCAAATACTTCATCAGCTGATTTTCCTTCAATCCCAATAACAGCGGTAGCATCAAACATGTACGCTACAGAACCACTCACACCCATGTTCCCGCCATTTTTCCCAAATGCCGCACGAACATCAGATGCTGTACGGTTTACGTTGTTCGTTAAAGCATCAACGATGACCATCGAACCGTTTGGACCAAAACCTTCGTAACGTAATTCATCGTAACTTTCTTCAGAACCGCCTTTTGCCTTCTCAATGGCACGGTCTACAATTGTTTTTGGAACGCTATATGTTTTAGCTCTTTCCAAAACGACTTTCAGCGCGCGATTCGATTCTGGATCTGGCTCGCCTTGTTTTGCAGCTACATAAATTTCACGACCAAATTTCGCATAAATTCTACTTGTATTTGAATCCTTTGAGGCTTTCTTTTCTTTAATATTATTCCACTTACGTCCCATATCTGTTCACTCACTTTCAAAATAAGTCTCGATAAAACATGTTCATTTCTATTATTCTCACTGTTGAATTATACACTAACAGGGCCATACTTTTCGAGTCCTATTATGAAACTGATAGTCTTTCGATACTTATACCTTCACTGGTGTCGCCAATTTCCATCGATTCAAATAGGCTTGTTCAATAAATTCACTTCGATTTGCATATGCACGAATCACATCTTTAATCTCTTCCGCTTGATACTGATCATTTCGGTTGTTAGCTAGTGTTGGGTAACCAGATCCTCGCTGCAAATAATCTGAACTTGCAACTGAATACCAACGGTCGTCTTCAAGCGATTTGCCATCTAATATGACATCATGAACACGTTTTCCATCATGTACGACTTCTGTATTACTTGATACGTGGAGACGTCCGGCGAATTTGCCTCGGAAACCTGGACCTCTCCCATCCGCTAAACAAGTTTGGGCATCTAGTGCTTGTTCCAATGCCTGTTTAATGTCTTTACCTAATACATCAAACGTCGTCGGATTAAGTGGTGAAGGACAGATTTCAATCAATTTTTTATTTGAAACGTCATCAAATAATCCCGAGTTCGCAATCCCGCTATTCATTAAGCTAATTTCGCATTCCAACAAATCTCTTAACCCATCTGCAATTAGATTCGTTAAGGGATTCTCTCCGATCACATCATGCCACAATGGTTGTGTAAGCTTGTACAATGGCTGACTCAACGCTTCAATTGCTCTTTCTTTATTCACTTTCAAAATATCCAAAATTTGTTCATCCGCTTCTACACCATTTGTTTCTATAGTTTCTGAATGAAGAAGCGTGACTTGTTGGTCTTTTATTTCTATATCGACAATCCCTAAATACTCACCATATTTTCCAGCACTATTTAAAATGGTCCCTTCTATTATTTTGGCTTCTTTGTAGAGCTTGTGATCATGGGCAGACAGAATGACGTCTAATTCTGGTATCTCTTGTGCTAATTCATCGTCAGCAAATGTACCTACATGATTTAACAAAATGCAAAGATCATATTTCCCTTTATTCCGCTTAATTTCATTCATAATTGCATCTTTGTACGAATGCATATGTACGCCTAAACCCTCGTTGAAAACACCCATATCGGGCGACGATCCGGTGATCAAAATACGCAAGTTGTTCTTTTGAAGAATAACACTTAGGAAGACACATTTAATCGCGCTTAAGTCTTTTTTCACTAAGTTATTGCTGATAAAAGGCAACGAACTATTGCTCGCCATGTATTCAAGTGTATGGATGCCGTTAAACATTTCATTATTACCTATAGTCAGAGCATCATACCCAACTTCCTCAAGAAGCTCGATAGCCGCCATTCCTTTTGTACCTTGTAGTTCAATACTTCGGAAGTCCGCAAAATCGCCACCGTCTAGGATTAATGTGTGTTCTTGAGTCGATTGTTTAATGAGCGTGGATGCTTTTGCGAACTGATCAAAGTGGCTATGTATATCATTTGTATGGAGTATTCTAAGTCTCATGTTGTTCCCTCACTTTTCTTCTGCATGTATATGCTATTCTATATTACCGCTTATTTCCCTTTAGTTATGACGAAACGACATAACAAAAGGCTGCATCATTTCTCTTAAAAAAGAAATCATGCAACCTCGTTTGGGTTAATTAGTCGTTTTAGAGTTAGCAATTGCTGATGCCATCCGGTCGATGACAGGCACGGTGCTAGACTTGGTGTTTTGAGTTTGGATGGTGAATATGAGCCACTCGCCATCCTTCGTTTTCACATAACCAGCTAATGCACTTACATTATCCAAGCTCCCTGTTTTCGCAATCACGTTGTTTTTTGCAGGTGCTAGTTTTAGTCGTGTTCTTAATGTCCCGCCAACAAAACGATCATACCCTCCAGCGATTGGCATACCTCTTAAGAAACTGCCATACCAAGGTTCAGAACGAACTTTGTGGAGCAATAAAGACAATTGACTAGATGGAATTTTGTTAGCATGGGACATCCCTGATGCGTCTTCGAATACCCATTTGTTCACGTCAAGACCAACTGATCCTGCATATTCGCGCATGACTTTTAAGCCATTATTCCAGCTTCCTACGCCATACTTCACTTTACCCATTTCTTTCGCAAGTACTTCAGCATGCGTGTTATTGCTTAGTTTTAAGAAAGGAACCATCAATTCTTTCACAGTCATTGATTTTTTAGAAAGTAATACGCGCGCATTTCCAGGAACTTTTCCTCTCAACACTTTTGATGTGGAACTGAACGTAATTCCTTTTGAAGCCAATGACTTTTTGAATACATCTAACGCGTAGGCTGTCGGATTTGAGACAGCAATCCATTCTTTTTTACCAGCAGTCGCAAGTGGTGCATTCCCTGTAATCATGATTTTGTTCGTGCCATATTCACGTTCGATTTTCAGTGTATTTTTATATCCTTTAGGTACGGTTTTAGATTTATTAATGACGCGCACAATATTTGTAGCTGGAGTAAGTGTCACTTTAGCAACTCTTCCATTGACTGAAGGTTTAGCTTCGACGATGACTGACCCTGCATCATAATCCGCATTCGGTGACAATGTAAGAGCCGAAATTTGAGCCGCATAATAATACGATTCATCTTCCTTTGAAATCCCTGGTGATAATCGTTGTGTATCGTACCATGTATCGTCGCCAATTAGATGTCCAGAAACTCTTTTTACGCCACGATTAGCTAAAGTTGATGCAAAATTATCAAAATCTCGTTTCAATAAAGTCGGATCACCTTTACCTCGTAAGTACATATCACCTTTTAAAGTACCACTTTTCACAGTGCCATTAGTTAGAACATCAGTAGAAAAACGATAGTTTTCACCTAATGTTTCTAAAGCAGCAGAAGCCGTCAAAATTTTTAAAGATGATGCTGGCGTAATTCCTTTGTCAGCATAATACTGGTACACAATTTCTCCGTTTGATGCTTTTCGAATCGTTACACTTGAAGCTGCAGCTTTCATTCGACTATCTGTCATGATGCTATTAATGGAATTCTTAAGGCTTGAATACGAAGTAGCTGCTTGAACTGTCGAAGTTTCTGAAACAGGTGTTAATACCATTCCACTAAACATGATTGCAGTAGTGAGACCAATTAATATTTTACGTCGAATTTTCACTTCTTACCTCCTAAATTTACATAATTACCTATTATTTTAGCATGAAATTATCAGATAATATTGTTTATTATGACCTATGTACACAATATAGCCAAAATGCCTAAAATCTCGTCATTTTACAACTTTTTGGTAATAAATCAAATCCATCTAGTCATTTAGACTAATTTAGTATGACACTGTCCCAATGTTCTATGTATAGTTGCTGACTATTAAACTTGTCATTTCAAAGCTTAAAGTTGTAAATTTTGATGCTAATGTTGTAATTTTCGCAGGTAATGTTGTAATTTTTGACGCTAATGTTGTAATTTCAAGAAGTTGATATCAATTTTTTATTTTCCTATATGTAAAATTAAGCAAACTAAGTGCTTCCATTCAAGAAGACGCTTCTGCCTCTGCTTCTCTATACTGAAATATTTATTCTGCACAATGAAAAAGCCACATTCTTCTTTCTAGGAAGAAATGTGGCTTTTGTATGATTTAGTATGCAATTCTTACCAATCAGTTTTGTGGATATTATTCTGGTAATCTTCTTTCAAAACGAAAATATGAATATAGCCGATAGCCCAAAATTAAAAACAATAACAGCCCCGCAAACCTCATAGGTCCTTGTAAAAAGACAATTCCCCCAATACCGACTAATGTTGCAATGACTGCTGTTATATTTCCAGCGACTCCATTAATCGGCTCATTTCTTACAACTAGAGTTCGTAATCCTTTTAAGTCTTTCGCATAGCAATCCTCATGATATGGCACAACTTCAAACATAATTGTTGTTGTGACTAGATCTCCTTGAAACTTAATCTCTTTTCCACATTTTTCACAATACACACCTTTATTCACCCTTAACTCCCGCGAGTCGATCTTTATTTGTTAAATAAAAGATTATCAAATATTCCAAACATTCATGTGCTAATATTATCATTAGGGTCATGATTTGGAAAACATTACAATATAAAAAAGGACTTGAGATCGTGGAAAAGATTAAAAATATGTTATTGGCTGAGACAGAACGACTCATTCTCAGACCATATCAAATTGAAGATTATGCCAATTGGTTGAAACAACATAACGAACGAAAAGTCGCTCAAACCAAACACGATAATGGTTATTCGGACATGTCCTCTTACACTAATGAGTCGTTTGGCAACTGGATTGCCGATTTTCATCGGTGTGCATTAAACGATGAAATGTATGTACTTGGTGTTTTTCGAAAATCGGATGGCGTACATATTGGTAAAATCGAGTTATTTACGATTTTACGAATGGATTATCAATGGGCAATGATGGGTTATTCCATACATAATCAACATTGGGGAAATGGATATGCTACTGAAGCTGTGCTCGCTGCCAAGCAATTGTTTTTCGACCAACTCGAATTTCACCGTATTGAACTTCATATCAATACAGACAACCACGTATCCGTAAAAGTAGCTAAAAAAACAGGGTTTCAATATGAATGTACAAGAAAGTCTTTCTCATACGAAGAAGATGAGTGGAAAGATTTCTTGATTTATTATCAAAACAAAGAAAAAGAGGAACGATAAAATGACTACTTATTTAACTGACCTGAAACGAATTATTTCTGGCGAATCAATAGAAATTTCTACTGAATTTTTGGATAAAATGATTGAAAATATAGGCTCTATAGATCCGGTATTAAGAGATGAATTAAACTACAGTGCGTTTTGGAAATTAATCAACAATGACCTTTTATCAAAACAACAAATAGAATATATTTTGACGGTATTGTTGGATCGAGATTTGTTAATGGCTGATATCGAAAACCCAGAAAGTGATGCAGTCTTCACCCGATCATTTACTGTTCTATTTTTTGCCGCCATCTTACATATTGACGCCTCAAAAAAGATTGTAGATAAGGAATTAGTTAGACGAACAATTGATGCTTCCCTGCAATATTTAATGAAGGAACAAGATTTAAGAGGATTCGTTGAGAAAAAAGGCTGGGCACACGCCGCAGCTCATGGAGCAGATTTATTGGGATCAATCGCTAAGCATCCATTTAGCACTGAAGAAGATGCGTTGAAAATATTAAATAATCTTAACCAAATCTTTTCGATTGCATCAGGATTTAAAGATGATGAAGAAGAAAGAATCGCCCGCTCCTTCGTCACCCTTTCACAGCATCATCTGACAGAGTCACAATTAAGCGAATGGCTTATTAATCAAGCACAGACTTTAAAAGAAATAAAAAATGACACGAATAAATTACAGTCTTATTATGCTTTACTCGCATACAAGAATTTTTTAAAGTCTACTTATTTTCTTCTCGAAAGAGAAAATATTCACAAGTCTTTGCAAGGTACGATTAAGCAACTCGTTAAAGAAATAATGTATTAAACCAACAATTGGAAACTATTTCTTATGTTCATCGTTACATATCGTGAGGAGTGGTTAGTCTGAAGATACTTAAAGGTCTTTCAAAGATACTTGGTTTTATTTTGCTGTTTTTCATTTTGGCCATTCTGTTTCTAGTGGCGGTTATCAACTATTTCTTTTTCAATATTGATCGTTTACCCGATGGCGAGCTCCTATCGGAAGAAGTTTCTCCTTCTAGGATATACACCGTTAGGACTTATATCAGCAATCCCCATTCGACAGTAGCACCAGCAGTGCGAGGTGAAGTGATTTACCACAATACCTTTGATACAAAACGCAATATTTATTGGGCTTATCGGATAGAAGAAGGAAAAATTGAATGGATTAGTAAACATGTTGTTTCTATTAATGGCAGAGTACTGGATGTTCGTAAGGATGAGTACGACTTTCGAAAAAAATAAAATTTTTCTATACAAATCATTTTTACATATGCTATGATTACAAAAATTAACAGCGATGAAGAGAAGAGTAAGTACATCATTTTCTTTAACAGAGAGCCCTGGTAGCTGCAAAAGGGTAAGAAAAGATTTACCGAAACAAGACTCCGAGCTTCACATAGGACCGGTAAAACATATGCATTTACTGGAGATTGTGTGACGGATGCTCCCGTTATGAAGCTATAGTATACGCAAGGTTTTCTTGCCGTACTTGAAAAGGTGCTGATGGTGACATCAGGACAAACTGGGGTGGTACCACGACATGTTGATCTCGTCCCCAAGACAAATCGTCTTGGGGGTGGGATTTTTTATTTTGGTTCAATAAACATGTCGGAGGGATATATATGTTGAATAAAAACAAGAAAGCCTTAGTTACGTATTTAAGTGCAGTGGGAATTGCAAATGTTGGTGGGTGGATTTATTTATTAACCGTTAATTTACTGGTATTTGAACGAACGGGATCAGCTTTTGCTGTTGCGGGCTTGTATATGATTAAACCATTTGCCTATATATTGGTTGGGTCTTGGGCTGGAAGTGTGATTGACCGAACGTCTACGAAGCATTTGATGATTTTCTTAGATGTTGTGAGAGCTTTCCTTGTTCTATCCATTGCTTTTATGGATTCAATTTGGATGATCTATGTGTTTGTGTTGTTCATTCAAATGGCGAGTGCGACATTTGAACATGCTTCTTTTAGCTATATGACGAGACTACTGCCAGAGCATGCTCGATTAAAATTTAATGCATTACTCAGTTTTGTTCATTCTGGTGCATTTGTTTTAGGACCTGCTTTGGCTGGAATTTTGTTTATAGTAGGTACTTTGGAAATGGCTTTATTCGTCAACGTCGGTACGTTTTTAGTTTCAGCGGTTCTTACTTTGTTGTTACCTAATCTGATATCGATTTCTCCTGAGTCTACACGAGTAAGTTTTCGGGCTATCCGTACCGATTGGGGATTAGTTTGGAACTTCAGTAAAGTTGCCTTGCCCTTCGTAGTTGTTTATATGGGCTTTCAAGGTGTGATGCTCTTAACTGCAGCACTCGACTCCATGGAAGTAGCTTTCGCAAAAGAGGTACTTCACTTATCGAATGCTGCTTATGGTTCCTTAGTGAGTGTTGCAGGAATTGGATTCCTTATGGGAGCAGCATTAACAAATGGGCTTGTCCGAGTTCTATCAGCTAAACAACTGATGAATGTTGGAACACTCTTCGTTTCTTTTGGTTACCTTATCTACAGTCTTTCAACGACCTATTTAGTGGCAAGTATTGGATGCTTTGTACTTTGCTTTTTCCTTTCACTTGCCAATACCGGATTCATTACGTTCATACAAGAGCATATACCAGTTGATATGATGGGTAGAATATCGAGTTTGTACGGCATGGTTTCTCACTCCATTCAACTTGTTGTCGTGTTAGTTATGGGGATATTCGCAGAATGGTTTTCTGTAAAAGAAGTGGTGATGATGGGGTCTGTTTTCATGTTAATTGTGGCGTTTTACTTAATGTTCACTGTGAGCAGACTAAAGTATGAAACCGAACTTGTTTCACCCTCGTAGAAAGAATGACTATTTTCAACATAAAAAAAGCAGCTGATTTCTTTTTCAGCTGCTTTTTGATTGCTATTAAATAAAAGAAAAATAAATGCCAATGAACCCAAATCCAAGAAGAGCTAAAATGAACATTTGAAAGGAAGGTATTATTCTAACAGCTTCTACTAATATCTCTTTAATGGTGACCATATAAATCATTCCAATTGACAGACTCATTAACAAGGACCACATTAAGGGGTTATCTATCCCTAGCGTATGTCCTACAAATGCTCCCGCTCCAACCGGTAAAGATACGAGGAAAGTAAGTAGGATACAAGTTCTTTTTCGTATACCTGCCATAAATAACGGAGTGAAAACAATAATCCCCTCTGGAACATTGTGAAGCAATACGGTTTGAAGTATGGCACGTGTAATATCAGGATCAGACGTAACACCCAAACTTATCCCAATCGGAAAATTATGTATGGCGATTCCAAATAACAGCATCAATCCGGTAAAGAAAGCAAAACTATTCTTCCCTTTCTTTCTTCGGCTTATTATGAATGCTGCCACCCGGTGTAAAATAACGAACATAAAAAGGCCAATAAAAACGCCAAGCACAACTGTCCACCAATTACCCATCTCGATTGCTTCAGGGACCACTTCAAAACTGAGCAAACCGAGAATTAGCCCACCACAAATACAGTAGATGACATCTGTACGGTTTTCGAGCCCTTTCGTAAACCACGCGAGGAATCCCCCGAGCCCAAAACCAACCATTGTCAACAAAGTTCCGCTCACCCAAATTGAAGACATCTCATCATCCTTAACCTATCTGTCTATTAAGGTTATATGGATTCATGTTTCAGTTTATGAATTGGAGTTGGAGACTTTAACAACTTTTTCTCGCCACTACTTATAAGGCTCTAACGCGACTAAAAATCCAGGAAACGGTTGAAACAGTTATAGTACCTCTGATTAAATACATTTTCGCTTCCATTTTTATGAGGAAAAATAGAATTACTACTTATAAAAAAATTGACCTGTATCTGGATTAAAAATAATATTATACTCTTTACCATTTTTTTCAGTCACTCGAAATGTGTAAAACGCTCTAGAATCGAATGGATTATATTTTTCTCTATACATGGCTGTATTATCTAATCTTTCAAGTTTGATTATCTCATTATTTTCTAACAGAATTTTCGTTTCAGACTCTCCAACGGTATAAGAAGGCAAAGAGAAATAGGAAACTAGAAAAATGAATCCAAACACTGAAACTAATGCCGAAGTTTTTAACTTTTTCTCAACTGCCTTTGCGACGATAACTGCTAGAGCAGGCAAAAGAATAACCATCGGCATTACTCCGTTAAATATTAGGGAATTCATTACAAATATCGGCGTTATAATTGATAGGAAGACAATTATATTTACAACTTGTTTATTTTTAATTTTCACTAACATCACCCACCTTAAAAAAGTCAAGAACCAAGGGTACGGTCATGTGGAACTATTCTTAAACATACATTACCTTGAAGTTTCCGTAGAGTCCTCTATTCCAATTAAATGTTCTTGTTTATTTAAATACCAAACAATCCGTTTTTGATTCTTAGTTTCTATTAAATGAATGCCGGTATCGCCTGTGGGGTAAATAAATTCCGAATTAATCGGTTGGCGAAGAAAGCTGTTGAGTAGATGTGAAATGAGTCCCCCGTGAGAAACAATCACGACGAATTCTTGATCTTCATAATCAACGAGAATTTTACTTAAAACATTTTCTGCTCTAAAGCGAATGTCTAATTCCGATTCTCCATCTTGAATGGGTACATGAATGGGTCTCCCTCCTTCAGGCAAGGGATATCTAACGGCAGCTTCTTCTCTCGATAGTCCAGCTAATACCCCATTATTGAATTCCTTCAATAGTGGTTCTTCAACTAGTTCACAGCCTATTTTTTTGTTTAGGATAGCAGCTGTCTTCCTAGCTCTCTTCAAAGGACTTGTCAGTATCAATTGCGGGGAATACGTTTCTGCTATATACGTTGCCATCAATTCCGCTTGTCTCTCGCCTAAAGCAGTTAAAGGAAAATCAGCTCTTCCTTCATGAACACCTAATAAATCGGCTTCTGATTCTCCGTGTCTAATAAGTAATAGCTTCATTTCGTCTCCTTTTATTCCTAATCTTCCAATTTAATGTTAAAATAAAATTAGCTAAATATTCTGATATTTAACAAGAGGAGGAATTAGGTTGATGTGGATTATTGTTGGTTCAATTGTGTTTTTCCTATTTGGAATTGGCGGGTTTATTGAATGGCGTAGAAAGAGAATAAATAATCATCCTCATATTTCGACGTCTTCGGCTACAAGACCAGGTGAAAGTCAAAATTATACGATGGGTAGCCAAGAAAATGTTTCCGGAAACATCGGTCAATAATTTTAAAACTTAGTGTAAATGAATGCTACACCATAAAAAATGACTCCGATAATTCCAATTGCTAAAGAAATGACTAAAAATCCATAGATAAATCCACGAATAGAAGCAAATGCATCTAAGAAGAGATTTTTGGTCATATCTAATAATTTTTCCATCGTTACAACACCTCTTTTTTTATGACTCGTCCGAAAAAGACAAACCCTTTTCAAAAAGGGCTTCTCTTAGACGTTCAGTCGCTTTAGGACCCACCCCATGCAGCTTTATTAATTCCTTTTCACTAACTTTAGCCACTTGCTCCAGTCGTAAATAACCGGCTCCTTTAAGCGCTCTGTTAGCAGGTTTACCAAGAGTTTGAGGTATATCACTTTGTTTCAATGTCCTACCTCCATCTTATAATCCATTAAAATCTTTTCTGCCAAGTTTTACGGAAATTTCTTTTAAAATTCGATTTCTCTCTTGTTGAGATTTAATGATGGTTATAGCCACCCATACAACAAACCCGATGACGGCCACATAAAAAAATAATCCTAAAAATGACATGAATGCAAGTTGAGTCATTTAACTTCCTCCTTTTTCAAAATCAATAGGTCCGAACAGGAACGATTAATTGTAGAATTGCTTCGTCGTTTACTGGCTTTAAAATAAACGGTCTCATGGGACCTGTGAATTCGATCGTGACTTCTTTACCTTCCAATGATTTCAGTGCATCCATCATATACTTAGCACTAAACGAAATCTTTAACTGTTCTCCAATAAGGGATGTGGTTTGAATTTCCTCTTTAACCTTTCCGACTTCCGGAGAGTTTGAAGATACTTCTACCATATTTTCTTCATTTGATTTTACCTGAACAATATTATTCCGTTCTTCTCTTGCCAATAAAGAAGCTCGATCTATAGCCTGAAATAAGGATTTCCCATTCATCGTGACTGTTGTTTCAAATTCACTTGGAATGAGACGTGAGGTATCAGGAAAATTCCCTTCTATTAAGCGAGAATAGAAAAATACGGTTTTTGTTTTAAATAGAACTTGTTGTGGTGTAATGGCAATTTGAATGAGTTCAGTAGAATCTCCAATTAATTTACTTAATTCATTTAAACTTTTCCCAGGAATGACGGCACTAAATGATTCTTCGACTTCATGATCCAGTTTAATGATTCTTTTAGCTAACCGATGGCTATCCGTAGCGACACAGGTTAATTCATCACTTTTAATTTGCCAATGTACACCCGTCAAAACTGGACGACTTTCTGATGTTGAAACGGCAAATACAGTTTCTCGAATAATGGATTTCAAAACATTCGCCGGCAAATCAAACCGATACTCATCTTTAAGTTCAGGGAGCAATGGATACTCTGTCGCATCAAGTCCCAACACGTGAAATTCTGATTTACCCGACTGAATATGCGTTTGATAGTGGTCATTTACTGTTAAATCCACTTGATCTTCTGGCAACTTCCTCATGATTTCATTAAAAATTCGTGCAGGCAAAACAATCGATCCTTCTGTATGTATATCGATAACTGGATTTTCATTATCTACAGCCTCAATGAACGTTTGAATGGCCATATCTGAATTACTGCCCGTTACGGTTAGACCCGAGCTGTTAAGATCTAATTTTATTCCTGTCAAAATAGGAATCGTCGTTTTTGAGCTAATTCCTTTCATGACATCATTTAATGCTTGTAATAGACGGTCCCGCTTCATTGTAAATTTCATTTTTATCCTCATTCACTATGTATTTTGATCTGCGACTAAAAATTGAATATTTCTACTTTTTTCTAGTATACACTTAATTTACTAAATGATTTTCAACTTTTTTTGTAAATGAAACAGAAAAACGCTCAGCTAGTAGAAGTCTACTAAGTTGAGCGTTCGTTTTATGTTTTAAATTCACTTTAACACTTATGTATTAAATGACTCGCTGTGCCCACATGAATTTCTGTTGCGTCCATGGTCCCCAAATTGTAAAAATCTCTACGCTTTTCGCGGAATTCAGGTTGCTAATCCACAGCCCATTCCCCATATAGATCCCGACATGTGAGATGGTTTTCCCATTGTTTGCAAAAAACATGAGATCACCTTTTTGCATATCTTTAAACTTAATTGGTGTACCTGTATGTGCTTGTTCTCCACTTGTTCGAGGCAGTTGAATCCCGAATTTAGCGTAAATATGTTTTGTCCAGCTACTACAATCAGCTTGATAAGGTGCAAGTGTAGAATCCGCTCCATATACATACTTTGTTTGTGTTTCAAGTGCTCTGGCATAATCAATAATGTCGTTCGCCTTATTAGGTGTCCTTACAACTACGGATTGCCCAATGTTTAATTGATTAATATTCGTAATCTGTGGGTTTAAAGAACGTAGATCTTGAAAATTCATTTTGTATTTCCAAGCGATGTTTCCTAATGTGTCTCCCTTTTGAACTTGATATCCTGCTGATGCACTAGTTGAAATTGAAAAAGTCAAAGCTAAAGAAAGTAAAGAAATTCGGATGCGTTTTTTCATGCTGATTAATCTCCTCTAACATTCATCATAGATTTGGGCAAAAAGAATATTTATTAATTCTTCTCCTTTCCTAATCCTATTTTCAAAATTCTCAGTATTAATAAATACTTTTCCCGAGTATAGCATGGGAACTTCGGCAGAAACCGTGGTAATTATTGCCTTGAATCGGGACCTTACTAATTTTTTTATTTCTATTGATTAACAAAAATTGTATGCTAAATAATAGTACATGATAGATTGAGAGGAACTTGATTTGTTACATTTAGTTGAGATTACTAAGGATAATTGGAGAGATGTCATTCGGTTACGAAGCGCAGAGGATGAAGTCAATCGCCAATTTGAAAGGTTTATTGCTTCGAATACAGTATCGTTAGCGCAAGCAAGTATTGAAGGAACATGGACAACACGCGCGATTTATCATGACGCCCAATTAATTGGCTTTGCTATGTATGGGTATGCGGAAGAACTGGGAGGCTATGAAATTTGCCGACTAATGATTGACTATACGCAACAAGGTAAAGGCTACGGGAAGCAAAGTATGGCTCTTATTCTTGAAGAGTTAAAGAAGATTGAGGATTGTAAAGATGTCCTCATATGCTTTGAACCAGAAAACGAAATCGCTAAAGCACTTTATGAACAAGTTGGATTCCACGATACTGGCCAAATAACACATGGAGAATTGGTGTATAAATTATCTTTTAAATGAGGAAGTGAAACTCGATGACAATGGAAGAAGGAACCATGGGATTATTAGAAACAAGTATCTTTATCATCTTGGCTATTTCTATAATGATTGTTATTTTTTTATTTATTTCCAAAAACAGAAAACCATATCGAATGGCATATGGATTCGTTCTTGGCCACCTCGTATTCCTAAGCTTGGCAATGATTCCTGCTCTAGCTGCAATCAAGTTTAATGTAAATCACCCAATGGCTTCAGAAGAAACTACGCTGTTTTTCGGAATAGCTGGTGGTTTATGGACTATTAGCATGGTGTTATTACTTGTAGGATTGGTGAAGTTTTCTAGTAACAAAAATAAGAATAAAATGAGTACTTCTTAAAATGCGTTTACAATACAGTCTGTTGCGTGAAATTCAGCTCAAAAATTATGTTCCAGAAGCTATTGACTATGGATTAAAAGAAGTTGAATTTGAACAATTTATAAAGTTAATGGAAAATAGAGGATTTTTAGAGCGCGTCTTGCGAGTAGGCAATCAATATTGGTATTCCATTAAAAATGCGCGATTAACAAAGTCGGGATTAGCTCTACTTGAGGAATACAAGCACTATGAAGAAGAATACCCAGAAAGAGATCAGCTGAAAGATTGGGTAAAGCTAGATCGATACCAAGAAAGATCGCATGATTAATAGGAACAGAAAATGAAAAAGTGCACCCAAAATAAGGGTAGCACTTTTCATTTAGATGCTGACTTTTAACCAAGCTCGAAATCGATTAGCCGGTTCACCGTCAGGGATTAGTCCACTTACGGAATCTTTAGTAAAAGGCAACCACTGGTCGTCTTCTTCTCCAACAAAAGCAAGTCTAGACCAGTTCTCAAGGAGCTCAACAAAGTTGTCAGCCAACTTATATCCATGTCCCTCTCCTTTTTCATGATTCAAGTAAATGACAGGTGCATCCACCCCATCAGTTAAATCAAATGCAAGATAGTCGCCATTACCAACAGAACAAAAAGCTAATTTGTTATCCCAGATTAAATCATCTTCATCTGCCTCATCGGGATAAATACAGTCGCTCCAATACTCTATTTCTTCCTTCAGTTGCGGAAGTGAATGCAAATCCCAATGAATTCTACCACTGAATATATTTCTAAATTCATTCGGAAGCTTCATATCTTCATGAAGGAACCACTTAAAACTAAAGTTAGAAGAAAACTCTAGTAACACCTTTTTAAAACTAGATGGTAGCTCTTGTTCAATGATCAACTCTATTCGATTAATATCTTCTAATGTAGCTACAGGACCGATAAATTCTCCGATAATTTTTGCCTCAACCTGTGCAACCGAACACTTTATTGTATTTATTCTTTCCTTAAAAGAATCATAATCCATCTGATACCACCTTAACTTTCATTTATATAGTTAGAAACTTATTGGGTGAATTTTATCTCTTGTTCAGTAAAGGTTAAAAGAGGTGATTCGTTACTCAACCTTAGATCTAATGCTTTCTTGAAATAAAACATTGTTTTATCATATCTCCCCCTCGATTTGAATCCTATTGATTACAATTCCAGTTCTTTTACAAAAAACCTTCAAATTTATGTAAATAAAATCAATTAAAAAAGGAAAGCTTTGCACATTAAGCGTACAAAGTTTTCCTTTTGGTTATTACAGCAGTTATCAACCTTTTTTAACAAACTCCGATTTCAATTTCATCGGACCAAATCCATCAATCTTGCAATCGATATCATGATCACCATCAACTAAACGGATGTTTTTCACTTTAGTCCCGATTTTCAAAACAGATGAACTTCCTTTTACTTTTAAATCTTTGATGACTGTAACGGAATCTCCATCAGTTAAAACGTTTCCGTTTGCATCTTTAACGATTTTTGTTTCTTCACTATTTTCAGTGTCTCCAGCTAATGTCCACTCATGTGCGCATTCCGGACAAACTAAATGGCTTCCATCTTCATACGTATATTCTGAATTACATTTTGGGCAATTTGGTAAAGCAGTTGTCATTTCATTTCCTCCATTGCTGCATTTCGTTTTAATCGTTTGCATTAAATATCTCTTTAAGTATACCGTTCTTATTCCCAAAAAAATAATGGTTTCCAAACTTTGATGTATATTCTTAGTAGGTTTTCATCTACAATAAAAATGTTAAAATGTGTAGCTGTAAAAAACCCGGGTATACTCGGTATATAAAAAGGAGTGTTTAATGAATGAAAAAAATGCCAAAACATTTAATACTTGCACCTGCTATTGCCCTACTTTTAGGAGCATGTTCAGATTCACAAACAGATCATGACAACATGGAAGATACAGATCACGAAAATATGGAAATGGATCATTCTTCTTCTGGTGAATTGCCAGAAGGATTGAAAGACGCAGAAAAACCAAAATTTGAAGTTGGTAGCCAAGCTATACTTGAAACCGACCACATGCCAGGAATGAAAGGTGCCGAAGCAACGATCGTTGGTGCTTTTGATACCACAACCTATTCTGTTGGATACACTCCAACAACAGGAGGAGAAAAAGTAACCGGTCATAAATGGGTGATTCATGAGGAACTTAAAGATGTTGGCGAAGAAACATTAGAGCCAGGAACTGAAGTTGTCTTAGAGGCAGATCATATGGAAGGTATGGATGGTGCTACAGCCGAAATCGAATCAGCAGAAAAAACAACGGTTTATATGGTTGATTACACTCCTACTAATGGTGGAGAAAAAGTAACAAATCATAAATGGGTTACCGAAAGCGAACTTTCTTCTAAATAGTTCTACAATACGATATGAAAAATCATTAGAGCTTGTTCATATATTGAACAAGCTCTTTTCATTTACTTCCACTCCAACGAATCTAAAAGGTGTTTAAAATTTTTCATGAACTTTTCTTTTCCTTCTTCAGTCTTTAATGATTCAAATTCAACATACTTCATAAAGTCGTGAACAGCTGGTTGGTGATCCCAATTTTGACGATACTGTTTTTTAAAATCTCTATACCAAGAAAATTGATACAACTTTCGAATATTCCGTTTTGCTTTACGACTTGAGTCTGAAGTCAATTCCAAATCTTCTCCACCTGGCCACCAATAAATAATTATCAATTTTAAAACCGCAGTTGAATAATGAGTAACCGTCGTTGATACTCTAGCAAACATAGGATTTCCTCCTAAAAACGAATTTATATACTTTACGACTATAAACTTGAAAAAGATTCGCTAAATGTAAAATATTCACTCTGTAGGAAATCTATTTTACTAGAATAATCCGGTCATGAAACATGATCAAACTCGAAAATATCTGAGAACGCTTAAAAGATAAACACTGGATTGATTATTTATAATTTTTACTTCATGATTTAAAAACCATCTTTTATTCACACATCCTTGTTCCCCCAAAACCAATCCCTGTTAACTGTTCAATCTCATTTTTATATGGATCAAATGAAAATATTGTATCGTCTTGGGTGAAGAATCGATAGATTTGTTTTTCATTCATTGTCAGAATGGTTTTTGGGCATTCCGTAACTATAGAAGCATTATATTTTTCTTCAATCTTTTCTTTAGCATCGATATAAGTTATGCCTGGCTTCACAACCTCAAATACCAAAAGCGTGCCACCGAGGAATATAAAGAATACCATCGTTACTTTAATCGTATTTTTCAGATTGTCCCTTATATGCAAGGAAAAAATAGTCATAAGGAGAAAGAAGAGCAGCGATATAGGAAAGCTTACAAATTCAACAGTCGAATTTATTTTCTCAAAAGAAACTGCTTCTCTATACAAATAGAAGACAGCTACTACTGTACATAAGAGATATGTTGATAGTATTGCTATTTCTCTGTTCTTCATTAATCTCCACCCCATGACAACGAATATTTCTATACCGCCTTGCTTTTACGTCAATCCGTCATCTTAAAAAATCTTTTAGGTACGCTAGATTCTCTTCCAAAAACGATTGATTCTTTTCCATTCCTCTTCTTTTACACCAACCGATTGAATTAAAGGCATCTATGAAACGATAAAATGGTAAAACTGTTTGTAAATCAATGATTGGACGAATTGACTCGTACCCCCGTTGAAAGGCCTCCATTGTTCCAGGGTATTTCACAAAAATATCACGATTGATTTTTGTGAAATCAATTTCAGTCGAACCGATTCGAACACTTTCAAAATCAATGATGCCCACCACTTTATTTCCATTAACTAAAATGTTTCCTGGTCTAAAATCCATATGTACAAATCTTGGCCCGTCTGGTGAAGGTAGTAATTTCTGATGTTGTTCGAAATAGTGCAAAGACTGCTCATATAGACGCGAATCTATTACTTCCTTTACATCTTCTGCAAATGAATAAAATTGGGTTTTAATAAATTCTGTCCATTGTTCATATTCATTGGAAACAGAACTGTTGAAATCCTCTTCATTGGGCTGAATGGAATGAAGCTTTGCATGAATGACGCCAATATCGTAGGCTAAATCAACATCGACCTCCCCAGTAATTGGCGAACCATTAATTGCTGATAACAAGAATGCTCCTGTTATATCTTCGTTTCCTTCCCAATAATTCAATACTTGTGGGACAGGTAATTCATGTTGTAATCGTTTCAATACTTCATACTCCCGCTCCAGTTTCACCTTGCTATAAGGAATTTTTATAAAGACCGTCTGATAATCCTTTAACTTAATTTTATAAACTGAAGAACTAAAAGATTCTGGAACATCCTCGATTGATAGCACATCCAGATCAAATTGTTTAATTACCTGCTGCACCTTTTCCATTCACAACACACTCCTAATAATCCTCATTCATTACATGAACAAGTCATTCAACTTTATTTACCTAGAAAAATATCTAAATAAGTTTCATATCGATTCTTTTCAATGTTTAGTTCGTAGATTCGAATAAAATTCACTTCAAAACTTGGATAAGGGGTTAACTCTTTTACTGCCAACTCTTCCATTTCTTTTAGTTGTTCTTTTGAAAGACCGTGTTGTACTTTTCCTAATGTTAAGTGAGGGACAAAGTCATCAAGTTCAAAGTACTTTTTTATTAAGTCATTAGTTGGTGAAATTTCTTGGACAATCTTTTGATGTAATTGAAGCAATTCATTTGATGAGCCACTTAAATAAAGAATATTATCTCCAAAATACTTCGGCTTACCTAACGATATTTGAAATGGCTTGAATTGATCACAAACCTTTTCTACTGCATCAATCCACTTTTTATCTGGAGTTAACCCTCCTTGTGCTTTTAACGTGATGTGTGGTTCGACGCCTAAATGGTTCATCCATTTCGTTTGAAAAAGCTCAATTCGCTTTAAATATTCTTTTGGTGGTACGATTCCGATAAAATACTCTTTATTCACTAGTCTCATTCCTCTACACAATTTAGTATGTTATTATTTTACCAGAAAATTCAAAATGTACGAATGGAAATAACGAATGAAACAAATAGGTTAATAGAGGAGGAAAAGGAAGTGATCAAAGAAAGATTATTATTTGCTTTGATATTATTTGTCAGCGCTATGATATTCCTCACGGCATGTACGAATCCAGAGCCTGAAACAGAGCACAATACTATGGAGGGTTTTGTAGCAAAAGTTGATGGCAGAGTTGTCCTAGTTGTTAGTGGATTTAAAGGCAATATCAAAGAAATGACAGAGGAAGAAATTATCACAAAGGCGTACCAGTCCGCATACTTTACTTTCAATGAAGAAGTCACAAATTTAAAACAAGGAGACCAGGTCAAAGTTTGGTATGATGCTATAGATAAATCACTACCCGCATCTGGGTCAGGAACTAAGATTGAACTGATAGATAAGTAAATCACAAAACCAAAATCAAATCATGATATTGGTTTTTTGTTACTACAATTCTAAATAATTATTCGAAATATATTGAATTTATATTCTATTAATTTAGAATTATTTTTAAAGGTGGTATCTAAATGTATTATTTAAATTACACGCATCCAATTGAAACAATATCCTTGGTCGTTGAATCTACTCTAGTCTGGGAATCAATTCTAGGCATAACTGGATTCACACACTCGGAATTAAGGCATACGTTTGAGTTTGACGAATGGTGGACATCGGAACAAAAATCTATGTCAAATTTACTCATTGAGCATTTAGAAGTAATCGAGAAGACGAATTTGTGGTTTGGCTTAATATTGCTGCAGGAAAAATTTTCAGCAACTTCTATTACTGATTTTTCTAAACGTCTTAATGAAATGACGATGAACGAATTTTATCAAACTGTTTTACCATATAAGGATCGTGTTTCTGAACCAATTCGAAAATCTCTCGCAGAACAATTTAAAGACGGGGATTCTTTTGAAACATATGCCTCTTACTTTCATGGCCATGAATATTTAGAGGAATATGTTCTCCATCTTGGTTACTTATCACACCAAGAAATATGTGATTTATACAAGAGCATATTAGAAGAATGGTACAACTGGATCATAAAGAATCCGCAATGGGACAAGTGGATTCGCGCTTTGGATATTGAACAGAAACAATATAGTTCCCTGGAAAGTGATAAACCTTTGGAAATGATTGAAGTAATTACTGGAGGAGTCAAATATATTCCCGAGCCTTCCGTATGGACTGTCAAAATGATTCCTCAAGTAACGTATCGCCCATGGACATTAGTCATTAGAACACCAGATACAAAATTATACTTTTATCCTTTGAATGAAAAATATTTGTTAGAGGCAGGTAGCCCTTCTACAGAATTGGTTCGAGGACATAAAGCACTTGGTGATGAAGTTCGGTTAAAAATACTTTATCAATTAGTCAATAAAAACTCTTCACTACAGGAATTGAGCTCTCAATTTAATATTTCTAAAACGACACTCCATCATCAGCTTTCTTTATTAAAAGCGGCCAAGTTTATACAAGTTGATAAAGGAGTCTACTCTGCCAATCTATCTCAGATTCATTCGTTTTCAAAACGTCTCAATCAATACCTTGTAGAGCCAATATGAAAAAATACTCTAAATCCTTTAAAGCACTATGGTTAGGTGAAATTGTTTCTGAGTTTGGAGTTGCAGCAGGAGCAATTGTAAACGGATTATTGCTCTATGAATTGACGGGCTCTAAGGAATGGATGGCTGCCATCTGGCTTATCTATTTTATTCCCTCCCTACTATTACAAATAATAAGTGCACCATTTCTAAACCATGTCGTGAAGGAGAAAATGCTTCGCAACATTCAGCTAATCCGATCATGTGCATATCTTCTTCCACTAGGTGGATATTTAATAGGATCAGACATAGGAATTATGATCGGTTTGGTAGTACTTCAATTCATTTTGGGATTGATGCAACCCATTTTTGCAAGTCTATCATTTTCCCTAATACCTGAGATTTGCAATGAGGACGAGCTTGTTGAAGCAAATGGCGTATTGGACACTACGCTTCGACTCATGATTATCATTGCTCCAGGTGTAACCTCATTATTGTTACTGATAATACCAATGCACTTTATTTATGGAATTTCCTCGATTATGTTTTTGGTTAGTTTTTTTGCACTCTCACGAATACCTCGATCCAGTAAAAAAACCGTCGCAACGTGGACAAAAAAGTTTTGGTGGGAGGAAATGAAAGAGGGTTACTATACATTTTTTAAATACCCAAATTTATTGCGACTGACCTTCCTTTCATCAACTGTTCAATTTGCTGTAGGAGCAACAATGGTTTTAAGTGTGCCTTTTATAAGAGGTGTACTTGAAGGTCAACCATGGGAGTATGCCGTTTTCAAAGGTGCTTTTCCTATCGGTTATCTTACCGGGATGGTCATACTGACAAAAATACCGAAAAACAGTCAAACGATGTATGTTGGGTTACTTGGAGGTGGCCTATCATTTATACTTCTATTTTTTGTCCACTCGGTTCCCTTCGCATGGGCCTGTGAACTATTTGGTGGTATGTTGTTCCCTCTATTTAATGCCCAAAATGCTGCAATTTTTCAAAGAGAGGCTCCTCGGGAACGCTTGACACAACTTAGTGCAGTACGCTTATTTTTCTTCAGGGTGACGATGCCAATCGGGATATTATTTGCCTCTTCTGCATTTATTGATATCAGTACTCGTCTAACATATTTGATAATCGGAATGGTCATTGTCCTACCCGCTTTGTTTTACTTATTCACATCTTTATTGGAATCTAACAGATTGATTGAATCTAATAAGACCTATTAAAAATAGCGTATGTTCAGTGGACTTCATTTTTGAACATACGCATTATTCTTCTATTCATATGACCCAACTCTAATCATCTATATTAACAAATAGATATCGTCATCCTTCTTGATAATACATTGAATACAAGTCATTTAACGTGACTTTCCCAAAACTGAACTCTGTTATTTCATTTACTTTTAGAAATTCTACAACATTTCCTAGTTTCATAGAATCATATCCCCGGACATCTATTAGAGTACTTCCATTTCGTAATGATTGTACGTCGGTTTCCGGAAATTCATTTGAAAGCTTTTCTTTTAAATGATCTGTCAGCTCTTTTATTCGAAGGGTTGTGATTTCTCTTTCTTCGAAGCCTGGGGATATTTCATTCACAAGTATTAACTCTCCATTTTTCATAAAGAAAATGCGATCTGCGTATTTCTCTAGGTTTTCCAATAGATGTGAAGCTACAATCACCGTTTTTCCTTCTGATTTCTTTTTAACGAGTATTTGTGAAATTAGTTCGACATGAGTAGGGTCTAATCCATTCATCACTTCGTCCATTAGCATGACTTGCGTATCTGATACAATTTGCATCGCAAAACAAAGTCTTTGCCGCATACCTAATGAATATGTCCCTGTATTTTTATGGATATACGACTCCATTCCTAGTTCTTTAATTGTTTGATCAATCAATTTTGGATTACTGTTCCACATGGATGAATAGATTTTCAGATGTTCTTTTCCAGAAATCTGATTATATAAGTCACTCTGATCAGGCATCATGGAGACTAGTTGACGAATTTTCACTTCATTCTTTTTAGTTGTATATTGTAATTCCTGATTTAAAATGACTTTCCCGCTACTCGGATTGATATAGTTCATAATGACATTCATAAGCGTAGACTTCCCGGTCCCATTTGGAGCTACTAAACCAATAATTTCTCCAGGTTTGAATGTAACAGAAACTTCTTTTAAAATGTCTCGACCTGTAAACTGCACACCAATTCTTTGTAACTCAATCATTTCTTCCCTCCATCTCTACTCGCTAAAGTAGTTTAAACTTACTTCGATTACTTATTAAAAAAGTAAAGAACAGAAACATACACGTACACAATCCGATAATGGCGAGTCCATTTCCAAATGTGAGGGCTTCGGAAGCGTAGAGGTAATTGCGATACCCCGAAGTGATCTGGCCAACTTGAACATAGCTCGTTGGATACCAATGAAAATCTTTAATAGCACCAATTCCTCTATTAAAATACATCAATTCTGCAAGTACCAAAACGCTGGCTACCAATAAATTTGCAAACTCATTTTTTAACGTCACACTTGCAAGTAATACCAATGAAATAATAAGGGAAAACCAGAAAATAATTAATAGCATGTTTTGAATTAAATATTCCCACATCATCCTATTAGAAAAAATATCATCAGCTATATAAATAGGAACAGGCAAACCAAAATCACCGAATCCATTTTGAACACCAATGATGAAAAGACCAACCGAAAGTGGGATTATGGCTAAAACGCTACCTAATAAGGAAACAAAGCCTTTAACCATTAACTTTCGCCAATCAGACAGTGGTAATCCTTGTAACAACGTTGGATTGCGTCTGTCCTTCAAAACAATATCCACGGTGAAGAGTATACAGCTCACGATAAGAATTAACGGTAGATACGAGTTTAATAAACGTTGTAAGGTTTGTAACGCGGTCCGTTCCTCGAAAATGGTGATAGTTAAATCCGAAATGTCTTTTGTATATCCTTCGTAACGACTTGCATTATATAAATACGCAAAGTGTCCGTCCATCGTTGCATAATTATTTCCAAACGTATAATATCCCGGATTGTAATATAGAACCCCTCCTCCACGATAAAAAATCATGTTATCAGAGTACGCATACCACTTATATGTAGCCTCCGCATATTCTTTAAAATTGTTCTGATCGATCGCATCTAATCTTTGCTTATCGTATTCGTTCCATTCAGGAAATATTGCCGCAGCATACCTAGTTAAATGGTGCGTCCCATCATTTATCACAACATTGTTTAGAAATTCTTCCCTTGTCTCATATCGAGCCTCTATTTCATTTACATCAACTTTTTCTATCGGATTATAGGTTGGAGCTATTTTTATTGCAAAATAGCACGAGAAGAAAAGAAGAATGACGTAAATGGCGATATTCTTTTTATTGCTAATGAATTGAAAAAATTCTAATTTAAAATATGCCCACATGATTCTCACTCTCCTAGACCCTTTTTAGTTTGCCAGTAGTCAAAAAGAACTTTACAGCGACTACCATTAAAACAATACTCATCCCGATATAAATAAGTCCATGTGTGGAATTGAGGACAACGGGATTTGCGAGGTCAAGTGTCTGCCCATTTAATAAGTGAGAAAAATTCATATAGTTAAATGGATTATACGGAATTAGATTCATCAAATTTGGAAATAGCATAGGGACAATAAATAATAACAATTCAACAAACAACGTCAAATACATATTCTTTAATAAGACATTCAGAATGACTGATAGTAGAATTGTGAAAATGGAAATAAGAATCATATATAGTATCGCTACACCTATGTACTTGTAGATTGGATATACGGTAAATACACCATCAAAGACTGGAATTGGATAAGAAAGATTTCCTGCTCCTTTAAAATATAATAATGGGAGGCTGAAAATAAATATCTCAACAATAAATACACACACGATGAGCATTGTTGCGATACATTTAGCAATCACATACTTATCGAACGTAATCGGAAAACCTTTGATTAATGACGTATGTTGAAAATCTTCTATCATGATTCCACATGTATAAATACTTATGAAAACAAACCACACCGAGCCTAACACTACAAATAAATAGGATAGAAAATGAAAGTATGTTAAAGAATCTATCGATAAAGGAATTCCTGTTTGATTCATATAGTCATAAAACACTCGATCCAACTGATTTTCTATTTTCGAAGGTAGATAATTCTCCACATTGTCAAAACCCTCCATACCAAAGGATTTAGTTCGCAAATCGGCTAATTCAATCGCAGCGTCCATAAACAACTCTGGTCGATCCATTTTTATGGCCATTCTTTGCTTAGATACTAATAGTTGCTGGAGCACTAAATTTTTATATAGATCACTACCATTTCCACTATCAGTAGCATCAACATTTTGATATTGACTCAACGCAGAAGATAATGATTGATATTCACCCGATTTCTCTTTAACAGCATTTCCTAAATCCTCCGTTTTCACGAAAAACATCAACCCACATACAAATAAGGCCACACTAATACAAGCGAAAATATTTCTTTTATTTGATTTCTCTAGGATAAAAAAGGTCTTTAACATGTTCCACATACATATCCCCCAAGCAAAGAAATTCATGTAATGAACAGCATATTCTAATCTCTATCTGAAATATGCCTATCTCAATCAGTAATTACCAATTTTTCTATTTCATTCAACCATCATATATAAAAATTTGGTTATTCACAATATTCTTTTTTTAATTCATCTTTATGTAACATCATTCTTAGCGAGTTCATCATTTACACACAATAAACCTAGTTCACTTTTCGTTTAAAATTATTAAAGAACCCCTTTAGATTCTCATATCTAAAGAGGTGTAGGTTTTAATTAAAATAGGTTTAAAGAACTTTTTTATTAAAATTAGTCTTCAATTACTGATTATATAATAAAAGAAACTCTGCTTAACTTAGCTTTACTTTTTTCATATGAACGATAGACAACATATAAAAAAATAGAAATGCACCAACAGCTACTGGAATAGCTGTCCACCAAGGATGATCCTTCTGACTCAAAAGGGACTCGACTGGTAAAACATAATAGAACGGATTTAGGTTCGCAGGTAACAATTGAGTCGTTGAAGTAACGAAGTAGCAAAAAATCATAGTTACTAATACACCAAAAAGAGTGGCAAGTGAATTCTTGACAATTATGCTCCAGACCATTATTAGTCCTATAACAAATAGTGCATTAATGCTAACAAGCGCCAACAATGCAGGAATGTACTGATGCAATGGCAAAAAAGCTGGACCATGTGCTTCCTCAATCAAAATTGGGTAATCGAATGTTCCCTGTGTTCCAAAGAGTGTGCTTACCGTCCAGGAGGTTGTCAGCGTTACTACTAGTAAGATGATGTAGATTAGAATACTACTCCACATCTTGGCGTGTATGATGCTAGATTTTTTTAAGGGCTGAACGAACAGAAATTTTAAGGACCAGTTTTCAAACTCGGAAGTCAGAAGATCACCAACTGCAAGAAGTAACAAAATAACCATTCCAGTAGATGCTAAGAGATCGACTACCTGTTTTATGAAATTAGCCGGTACAATGCTATACATCTCATGTTCGGGTTTGATTCCCTTTGCCAAAAGGTGATTGTTGACTATGATGCGATCCTTAATTTCCATGGACGTGATTGGAAAAAGACCACCCGCATTGTGGAACTCCGTTACTTTATTAAGATAGTCAATCTCAAGGAATAGCTTGCTCTCCCAATCCTCAGACCCAATTGTTGAACGCATCTGAAACAGGACTTCAACAATCAATCCGATTTGACGTTGGAGTTGTTGGATGTCCGGCTGATCTGGATTTCGTGCTAAACTTTCCTGATACTGACGAATAAGACTTTGCCCATACTGTATTTCTTCAATGATTTCTTTCTCATGTTCTTTCTCAATATAGGACTGAAAAAAGTAGTTTCGGGTGAATAAAAATACCACACCCACCATAACAGCTAACAAGAGATAAACAAACCTTTTGCTGAACAAGGTTTTCTTTAGCTCAAATAACAGTAACCTCATTTAGTTTGCTCGCTTTCAAATAACTCGAGATAACGGCGTTCTGCACCAATGCGTTCGTTCTGTATCTCCAAGACTTGAACTTTATGAGCATAAAGTGTCTCGAGAACTTCATGTAATGATTGTTTAGATTCTTCAAACGTCAGTTTGTATGCATCGGTCAATTGAAAGGCAAGACTGCGCTCTATTAGTACTGTTCTTGCAAGTTCCGGTTTATCAACTCGTATGGTGTATCGATTGGTCGCAAATTCTTCGAGAGATTCCTTTAAAAGAGTACCGTTTTTCATAAAATAGATTATGTTAGTTAGTCGATCAATCTCATCAAGATTATGCGAGGAAATAAGAATGGTCGTCCCCTCCGAATATAGTTCGAGCAAGATATTGCGCATATTAATTGCACTTGTAGGATCGAGCCCATTGATGGGTTCGTCCATAAGTATTATTTTCGGTTCATTAATGACTGCCATCGCCAAAAGGAGATGTTGTTTCATACCCAAACTGAAGCTCCGAACACGCTTATGTAAATAGCTCGCCATTCCCACACCTTCTGCGACCTCTTGTATTTTTTTCTTTGGAAGCTTTTGAATATCACAGATGAAGGAAAGATGGTCGTGCGCAGTCAAGTCTCCATACAAAACTCGGTTGTCCTGCATATACGAAACATCATAAAAAATGGACGAGTCGGTATGTTTCTTGCCTAGAATCGTGACATTGCCTTCATTGAACGGCAATAGATTCATCATGCAGTTCATAAGCGTAGTTTTCCCAGCTCCATTCGGACCTACAAGCGCAATAATTTGAGGTGTTTCCACCTGGATATTGATTCCTTTCAGTACCTCTTGCTTCTTATAATTCTTCTTTAGATTGGTTACGTTAATTATCAATTCAACACCCCTTATCCTCGTGTTCGAAAACGATAAACTGACAGTAAATAGGTGAAAAACAATAGAGCGATAGAGCTGATTGCTAATGAAAGCATTCCATTTTGATAGGAAAAATCAAAATTATCTTGTAACACTGCAAACTCACTCGAGACAATCGAAAACACATTAAAATAATGAAATGGGATGAAATGCGTGTTCTCTAATAAAACCGATTGTTCAGACCAGTTAACCCCAAAAACCAACAGAGTTAAAGTGATTCCGAGCGCTATGATTGCACGATTAGTTAGGAAGGAGAAAAAGAACAGTAAAGAATAGCTAAACAAGAGCACCATCAGGAATAGCAAGACACTCTTAAATAAGAAAATACCAATTGGCATCCATTCGTAGGTATAGTCCTTTCCGTAAATCAAAATAGGATAATCCCAATCCCCAAATCGGTCAAATACAACTCCAAGCACTGTTGCTAAGAGAAAAATTCCTATCAGCGTCAAGATAGTCATAAGTATTACAGCGAAAAATTTACTATTTTGCACTGCATGGTGATGGACTGGCATAGTCCGCAAGAAATGAATCGGCCCATTCCTCCCCTCTCCTTCTTTTGTGACAATGTCACTGAAAAGAAAAAGAAAGAAGAAAATTCCCACCAAGGTGAAAAATTCTTCAAACAGATGGTAGGTAAAATAACTACTAGAAGAGGAGTGACGCTTTTCAAAATTATTCCTAACGAGTGCTTCCATGCCTTCATCAAAATAAACATCGTATCGAGTCAACCAAAAATCACTTGGCCATAAAGGTTGAATGTTTTTATCTCTCATCCATTCCAACATAGACTTATGGGTTTCAAGGGTAAACCGAGATTCATATTTAAGTTCCCAGTATTCAGGTAAATTCGTTTTACTAAAATTTCTGGTAATTATGTTTCCATTCGCCCATTCAGTCCAATCATTTGAAGCTATTCCATCTATTTGAGCTTGTAGTGCTGGTACCCATTTACGGTATTGATTTAATGAATGCTTTGATGCTCGATCTAACGAATTTCCTTCTTCTAACTGTTCAAGTTTTGTTAACTCGTTTTTCCCCATCTCGAGACTGCTCTCAAGAAAACCTGAAATTTCTTCCGCACGCATTGTGTTCGAAATTATGTAAGCAAAGTATCCTGAAATACCTATTATTAAAAAGAGTAAGAGTAACCTAAAATAAAGTGACCTTATCATCTTTTTCCACTCCATAATGATTAGATAATACATAGATTATCCCCCTGAAAATTTAAAATGAGATGAAACAAAATCCCTTACAGAATGTTGATTGGACTCATCATTCAATAACCTACCTATTTCACTCTCTATAAAATTTCCACTTTTTATGAAAAAATCCTTCTTTTTTCAAATACATTTTAAATTATGCTAATATTAAAATAATTTATCTTTAATACTCTTCATTTAGGGGTGATTTATTGACGTTTAAAAAAATTGTTCTTATTATTTCCTTTTTACTTTTAACTTGCGGTTGTTCTGAAAGACCATTATCACCTGTTATTGAAAAAGAAATGACATTTTATAACTTACCCGAAAGGCCTAGAGAACTTAACGCCTTTACAGACAAAGCAGGTTTATCTTCTGTTTTAGTCGATTATTGTTGGAATGAAGATCTTGAAATGTGCCAATTGGAGATTTTAAATCCGGCTAAATCATTGGAGGGAATTAGAACGCAAGTAGTTGAGGAAGGAGGGAAAATCCGATTTTTGTTTGATGTTTCCCCTGAATTAAAAGCTCCATTGCCAACTGGTGAAAAATTGTATTCTTTTGAAGATGATGTCCCTTATGAAGTCGAATTTAACTCTGATGGGACTTTTACAATACCAGATGAAAAGGGACGCCATAACTTTGGGTATCTTGCAAAATTTGATGGAGATATTAAAGGACAAGCATATTTCGGTTTTGCTTTAATTGTGAAATAGCTTTTTTCTTCCAAATATATTTCTAATAACACTTAGTTGAAAGTTTAAACTCAATCAAAATAAACGAACATATTAAATGCTCTAATGAAAGACCTCTTTGTGTATAAAAACACAAAGAGGTCTAATTTTATTATGAGAAGTAGAGTACTTTTAGTTTATAGATAAAACTAAGTTATCGTAAACTAATAGTTAAATCAGTAATCAATACCTATTCAACTGTAACAGATTTAGCTAAATTCCTTGGCTTATCAACGTCACAGTCGCGGTGAAGTGCTGCGTAGTAACTGATTAGTTGTAATGGAATAACAGACACTAGTGGTGTTAGTAACGGATGCACTTTTGGTAATACCAATGTGTCGCCTTCTTCTTCCATGCCTTCCATTGCAATGATACATGGATTTGCTCCACGAGCTACTACTTCTTTTACGTTTCCGCGAATGTTCAAGCTCACTGCTTTTTGAGTTGCAAGAGCGAAGATTGGCGTACCGTCTTCGATTAGGGCAATCGTTCCGTGTTTCAATTCGCCACCAGCGAATCCTTCTGCTTGGATGTAAGAAATCTCTTTTAGTTTCAATGCGCCTTCCATGCTAACAGCAAAGTCTAAGTTACGACCGATGAAGAATGCATTACGAGTTGTCGATAAGAAGTCACGAGCGATTTGCTCCATTTCTTCTTTCGAATCAACCATTGCCTGAATAGCATTTGCCACGATACCTAACTCTTGAACGATATCGAAATCGACCTCGCGTCCCGCTTTTTTCCCAGCAACTGCTGCTGTTAATGCAAGAACCGCGATTTGTGCTGTATATGCCTTGGTAGAAGCTACGGCAATTTCAGGACCTGCATGTAGTAACAACGTGTGGTCTGCTTCACGAGAAAGCGTAGATCCCTTCACATTCGTTACTGTTAATGTTGGGTGACCAAGTTCTTTGATTTTCACAAGAACTTGACGGCTATCTGCTGTTTCACCTGATTGTGTGATGAACATGAACAACGGTTTTTCAGATAGTAACGGCATGTTGTAACCGAACTCACTTGAGATATGAACTTCTACAGGGATTCCAGCAATTTTCTCGAAGTATTCTTTCCCAACTAAACCAGCATGATAGCTCGTTCCAGCAGCAATGATATACATACGATCCGCTTCATTCAAAGCCGTTAAAATTGCTTCGTCAATTTCAAGCTCCCCGTTTTCATTTTGGTATGCTTGAATGATTTTGCGCATTACAGCTGGCTGCTCGTCAATTTCTTTTAACATATAGTGAGGGTATGTGCCTTTTTCGATGTCGCTCATATCTAATTCAGCCGTATAAGCATCGCGCTCAACAACAGACCCATCTAATTTTTGAATTTCAACAGACTCTTTTTTAACAATGACCATTTCTTGATCGTGAAGTTCCACGTATTGATTCGTTACTTGCAACATTGCCATCGCGTCTGAAGCAACAACATTAAAGTCATCTCCAAGTCCAACTAATAACGGACTCTTGTTTTTTGCAACGAAAATCGTTTGCGCTTCTTCTGAGTCTAATAAAGCAATCGCATACGACCCGTGTAAAAGTGACAATGTTTTACGGAATGCTTCACCCGTTGTCATGCCATCTTTAGAGAACTTCTCGATTAGTTGAACAATGACTTCTGTATCTGTATCAGACTTCATCTCAACACCAGGTAAATATTCTTTTTGTAATAAATGATAGTTTTCAATTACACCATTATGAACCAATGTAAAACGTGCTGATTCACTTTGGTGTGGATGAGCGTTTAACTGATTCGGCACACCATGTGTTGCCCAACGTGTATGCCCAATACCTGTTTTAGCGTGAACATCTAGTTCAACTGCTTCACGCAAGTCAGCAATACGGCCTTTTTCTTTAAATACAGTAACACCATCTTCATTACGAACCGCAATACCGGCTGAATCGTAGCCACGGTACTCTAATTTTTCTAAGCCTTTTAATAAAATCTCTTTAGAATCTAATTCTCCAATGTATCCAACAATTCCACACATAATATATAATCCTCCAATAATTTAAATTCATCAAAAATAAGCGTCCTGCAAAGCGTGCAGACGCTGTAGATGTGCCCTCTTCTTCCTTTAATCGCAAAATCACTTTTACGGTTTAAGAACAAGAATTACGACCGGGCATCGCGGCCGGGAGGTATCCGCCGAATCTTCGATACTCCTCCTCCTCGTCTGCTGAAGATCCATTTCGTCCGATTTCTTCAGCTCAGGCGCTATCATTGTTTTCCTATTTTTTTGACGTGCGTTTTTCCACTCCTTTTGCACGGTGACGTAGTCAGTTGTCAATGACTTACAGTTACGTCAGCACACCTATCATACTGAATTCACGCACAAACGTCAATAAAGTACTTATACCCATGGCATGATACCTAAAAACCTATTTAAGCGGATTTCCATACTTAATTTTTTTAAAGGTTATATTAAAATGACTGAAATCTGAGAACAAAATAACTAAAAAACACGATTGTCTTCATCACAAGACAATCGTGTCAGCATCTTTACCAAGCAGCAATTGAACCATCTGTTCGCGATTCTGTACCACCTTGCAGGACTCCTGTTTCAGGGTTTCGCCAAATAATTTGACCGCGTCCAAAACTACCGGTGTCTGTAGCAACTTGGATTTGGTGCCCTTTTCTTGCTAAAGACTGTGCTAGCTGATTTGGAAACTCTGGCTCAACAAGAACAGTTTTGCCTTGCATCCATTGCCAACGCGGCATATCAAGAGCAGCTTGTGGATTCAGTAGATAATCTACAGTATTCACAATGACTTGAAAATGCCCCTGCGGTTGCATATACCCTCCCATGACACCGAATGGACCCACTGCTTGCCCATCTTTCGTTAAGAACCCAGGAATAATGGTATGATATGTTCGTTTCCCTGGCTTCAAAGCATTTGGATGGGCATCATCTAAAGAGAAGTCATGACCACGATTTTGCAAGGATATGCCTGTTTCTGGTATGACGATTCCTGAGCCGAATCCCATATAATTACTTTGAATATATGAAATCATATTTCCTTCTTCATCGGCTGCAGCTAAATACACGGTTCCACCCTTCGGTAATTCCATTGGTTCAGGTGTTGATGCTCGATCTGTAATTCCTCTCGCACGTTTTACTGCATAGTCCTCTGATAACAAGTTTTCCATCGAGATGGGCATGTCGTTTGGTTCAGTAATAAAAGCTTGTCCATCCGTAAATGCCAGTTTCATTGACTCAATTTGTTGGTGATAAGTATCCGCATTTTCCCACACTGGTTTTTGTAGTTGTTTATATAGATTTAGAGCCATTAATGCTATCATGCCTTGTCCATTCGGTGGAATTTCCCATATATCATATCCACGATAATTGGCTGATACCGGCTCGACCCATTGTGGTTTATAGCTCATTAAATCTTCTTTCGATAAATAGCCATCATGTTTATTCATAAAAGCATCAATTTTGTCAGCAAGCTCACCCTCATAAAAAGAACGTGCAGTAGTTTCAGCAATTGAACGAAGTGTACTCGCATGTCCAGGTGAAGACCACATTTCTCCGATTTCTGGTGCACGATCATTCGGTGCAAATGTCTCAAACCAAGAAGCAAATTCTGCAGAAGTAAACGTTGTTTTGTACTTCTCATATGCTAGCTTCCAGTACTTCCCTAGAATTGGTGTTAACGGATAGCCTTCTTCTGCATATCTGATAGCGGGTGCTAAAACTTCATTTAATGAAAGCTTCCCAAAACGCTCCGATAATTCTGCCCAAGCAGCTGGTACTCCTGGAACAGTAACAGGAATCACACCGAATACAGGCATTTTTTCATGTCCCTTATCTCGGATTGCTTTAGCTGATATGGACTTTGGTGCTGGACCTGAGGCGTTTAAGCCATGTAGTTTATCCTTTGTCCAAACAAGTGCAAATGCATCTCCACCAATACCGTTTGATGTTGGTTCCACAACAGTTAGCGCTGCAGCTGTTGCAATAGCTGCATCAATCGCGTTGCCACCTTTTTGTAATATTTCTAAGCCCGCTTGAGCTGCCAGTGGTTGTGACGTTGCAACCATTCCCTTTTTTGAAAAGACGGTATTACGTTTTGCTGCATAAGGCTGATATAAATAATCCAATGAAAATCCCCCTTGAAATTAAAGTCTTTCGACTATCGTAACAAATTTTCAGACAAAAAGAAAAAACCAGTTCTCTCAAAAAGAGAAAACCGGTTTCAATTCTTATTCCGCTAAGCCCATTTCTGTACGCACAACTTCTGCAATACGTTCAACGTAGCGTTCGCAATCTTCTTTTGTTGAAGCTTCAACCATCACTCGCACTAGAGGCTCAGTTCCTGAAGGACGAACAAGGACACGTCCGTTTCCAGCCATTTCAGCTTCTACTTCAGCGATGACTGCTGCAACTGTTGCATTGTCCGTAACACCATGCTTGTCTGTTACACGAACATTCACTAGTTTTTGTGGGAATATCGTCATTTCAGCTGCTAAATCCGACAATTTCTTACCTGTTATTTTCATGATATTAACAAGTTGAAGGCCCGTTAATAAGCCATCACCAGTAGTATTATAGTCTAAGAAGACAATATGTCCTGATTGTTCGCCACCTAAGTTGTATCCGCTGTTTTTCATTTCTTCTACTACATAGCGATCACCAACTGCGGTTTGGACACTCTTCATGCCATGAGATTCTATCGCTTTATAGAAGCCCATATTACTCATCACAGTAGAGACAACTGTATCATGCTTCAAACGCCCTTCTTTGTGTAAATGCTTCGCACAAATATACATGATTTGATCACCATCGACTACTTGACCTTTTTCATCAACAGCAATTAATCGGTCGCCATCTCCATCAAATGCAAGACCAACATTCGCACCCTTATCTACAACGAACTTCGCCAATACCTCTGGGTGTGTAGAACCTACACCTTCATTAATATTTAAACCGTTTGGTGAAGCGCCCATTGTTGAAAGGTCTGCATCTAAATCAGCAAACACGTGAGTTGCTAAAGATGATGTTGCACCGTGCGCACAGTCTAAAGCGACATGAATGCCTACGAAATCTTCATCTATTGTTTGTTTTAAATAACTAATGTATTTTTGTCCACCTTCGAAGTAGTCAGTAACAGAACCTAAATCTTTACCAACCGGACGAGGTAGTTCATCATTTTCAGCATCAAGAAGTGCTTCAATTTCCGCTTCTTGGTCATCAGACAATTTAAAACCATCTGAACCAAAGAATTTAATGCCGTTATCTGCTACCGGATTATGTGAAGCAGAAATCATAACACCCGCTTCAGCACTCATTACACGAGTTAAGTATGAAACCCCTGGTGTGCTGATAACGCCTAAACGCATTACTTCTGCACCAACTGAAAGAAGTCCCGCTACAAGTGCTCCTTCTAACATATGTCCAGAAATACGTGTATCGCGACCAATTAAAACTTTTGGTCGATCAGTTGCGCCTTTTGTCAGCACATAACCACCGATACGTCCTAATTTAAATGCTAATTCAGGTGTTAGTTCGCTGTTTGCGACACCACGTACACCGTCAGTTCCAAAATATTTACCCATTATATATTCTCTCCTTCAAAAACCAAACTTAAGTGCGCTCAACGTTTACAGTGATAATCGGCGATGAAACAGTCCAGGTTCCATCTTCTAAACCTTCTACTTGAACATCTAATTGATTTTCACCCGATAGTGCGTCACTTGCGTCTACGTATAATTGAAAATCTTTTTCTTCTAACGTATCGAGGTACGTATTCAGACCTTTTACCGTTACTAATAACTGTCCATTTTCAGGTTCTAGAAATGAATACGAATCGGATTCAGTTAAACCTCGAACCACTATATTAACATCTTCAAAATTTCGTGACTCAATTAAAGCACTATCATCTTCAATTATTTCTTCATCTACAGGTGCAGGCGTAACATCCGCCGCTACTTCTATTTCTTCTTTCGATATTCTTGACACACCTTTTGGAATAGGAATTTTCACTTTAATTGTGCCCGATTTTTCCAAGGTGCTGACATCTATATCCAGAGGTAGTGTATCAAGACTGTCAATGACTGCTTTATTACCAAATACTCGCACAGTCTTTGTTTTCGGTGTTAATTCATTAATAACTACACCGTCTTTAATCGTACCTGATTGCTGAAGAGAAATTGGAATCTCTCTGCTATATTCTTCAATTTCAACTGTAACCTCAACTTCTGCGGGTTCAATGGTTACATTCAGTTTTGACAGGTCCTTGTCCAAAACTTTGACACTTGCTTCTTGTGTAAATGTCTCATTTAGACCTTGATCTCCACCAACAGTTGCTTTGACATAACTAATGCTTTCAATAACGCTTTTTGCACCCGTAATTTGAACACGTTCCGGACTAGATTTCATGCTCGTCACCACAAAATTTTCTGCGAGTAAACGTTCATTAAACTCTGGATCCACACGTAGTTCTCTCGTCACTTTTTCTTCTATATTCACTTCAATATAGGCTGGATCTAATTTGGACTCTACCTTTTCATACAGGTTTTCCACTTGTACCATCACTTCGTGTTCACCCATATTCAAATTGCGTAAATCTACAAATACAGTGAAATCCTTTAATTGCTTCGCTGTTTGCACAAACGAAGTTGGTCCTTCAATGGTCATATCAACCGTTTCCGGAACTCCCGTAACAACTAAATTATCATCATCGTAATACACCTCTACAGGAATATCTCGAATAATATCTGTCATATTGCCGCTGTTTGCTGCATTTAAGCTTTCGTCTCCTGATTTAGCCGAGAGAAACAAAAGCATGGCTAGAAGCAGCGCTGTGATCCGTAAAAACCACGGGCTATCCATCAATTTATCCATTCTTTTTCCCCCTCCATGACCACTTGGAGCTACTCACTAATTCAGGTTCAGGTCCAAACCAAACTTTGCGTAAGCGCGTTTCAAATTCTTCAATAGACAGGTTTCTATGCAGGTCACCATTAGACGTTAAGCTAACAGCTCCCGTTTCTTCTGAAACAATAATCGTGATGGCATCAGTTACTTCACTTATGCCAAGTGCTGCACGATGTCTTGTACCTAAATCTTTCGAGATAAAAGGACTTTCTGATAGCGGCAGGTAACAAGCTGCTGCTGCTATTTTATTCTTTTGCATAATAACTGCTCCATCATGGAGTGGTGTATTGGGAATAAAAATATTAATTAATAATTCCGATGTCACTTCTGAATTCATTTGAATACCAGTTTCAATGTACTCATTCAAACCCGTTTCTCTTTCAATGGAAATCAGTGCACCAATTCGACGTTTTGCCATATAGCTAACTGATTTTGTCATCGCTTCAACTAAACGATTTTGCTCTTCTGCCTCTTGCAAATTCGATCGAGCGAATAACTTACCACGACCTAGCTGTTCTAGAGCACGTCGTAATTCAGGTTGGAAAATAATAATAATCGCTAAGAAACCCCAGTTAATGACTTCTTGCAGCAACCATTCGAGTGTGTCTAAACCGAACGCTTCTGTTAATATTCGTGCAATGATAATCACAAAGATTCCTTTTAATAATTGAACAGCTTTCGTTCCTTTTATTAACGTAATAATCTTATATATGACGAACCACACTAATAACACATCAAGTATATTAACGAGCACGTTTACCGGCGTTAAATCTGTAAATTGGTCAATAAACGGCATGTGGCACCCCCCGCTCTTCTCCACGTATTCATATGGACTAAGTATAGCATAAAGTGTCGTTACTCTGCTTTATCCAAATGAAAAGCCTACCCTGAATGGGGCAGGCTTTGGAAATAGACAAAAGAATAATAGTTCGTAACAAATGAGGATGGTCGGCTATTTCTTCCGCTTTCTTCAGTTTTCATATATGTCTTGTATACCTTCTAATTTTGAGTATAAGGATTCATCTACATAAAATGTATTTTCTTTACCATTATATTCATCTATTGTATAAAGCATATTAATTGCTGATATCTTGTTGAATCTTAAATAGACTTTTATAGTAGAATCACTTTCGTCTGTGTATATTTTATCAGGATTCTTAATCATTAATTGGGTAAATTCTTTTGCTCTCGTGGAAATATCAAATTCTTTATCATCCTTGAATATTTTGATATATTCTATTTTCATATCGTTCGCGTCCTCTGATAAATACTCCCAGTCGATATCCACTAACGCAATAGAAGTCCTTTTATCTTCATCATTCGAACAAGCACTCAACAGAAGACAAATTGATATAACCATAAAAAATTTTTTTATAATAATACACTCCCCTTTTAAATTAAATTCACTTGTATCATGCATCGGCTTCTATAATCGTCTTTTTGATTAGTTTTTTAATATATTTTAATTGTCATTCTTTGGCCATACACACGCTTTGAAAAGCAGGAAAAGTATTATTGATATCTTCCAAAGAAAATATGATTTTCTTCCTATTGAGGGAGGTTTTTATTGTTTCTTAACTTGATTAATCGATACATGAACGAAGATTATTAAATTTATTTTTACAGCGATTTCAGTTGATTGAAATGGAGGCGGCGACTCCTGCGGAATCAGCACGAACTGAAGACCCTGGACTGAGCATCGCGAGGGAAGCGGCTGAAGTTGTGCCCGCGGAAAGCGTCCGCTGAAATAAAATCAACACTTCTCCCCACATGAAAAGCCCACCCAGAACGGGTAGGCTCATTTAACTTTATTTTATTCAAACAAGGACATCATGTCGCTTGCTCCGTCTTTCATCTTGTACCAAAGCCAATCAAAAACTTGATCAATTTCTTTTATCTCACCCGTTACATTGGCTGTTGAAGCCATATAATTGTCGCCGCTAATATTCCCATTAATAACCGTCACATTTCCATTTACTTTTCCTTCAATTTGTAAGTCCCCGTTTTTAACCACAAGGTCACCTTCAATGGTCTCGCCGGCAGGAACAATTACTTTTTCCCCTTCGACTACAAGATTCGGTTGTTTAGTAAATGAAAAGTGTTGATCTTCATTAAAACTTGAAAATAAAGTGGCACTCATTAAAATCATAAACAAGGCCGCTGCACTTAACATGGGATGGCTATGAAACCAACGCTTCATACCTGCACGGGAAGGCTCTTTCGGCAATCTTGCCGTTACGGCTGCCGTAAAATCATTCGGTGCTGCGATATGTGAAGCGCTTTGTACAAATGCCACGACTTTACTTAACTCCTGCATATGCTGTTGACATGATGGACATGTTTGCAAATGGGATTTAAGCTCCAGTTCATGTTCACGGCTAATTTCGCCATCTAAATATTCATGCATATAGTGAACGAAATGATCTGGACACCTATTCATCGTGATACCTCCTACATATTACTTAATTGCTTCCGTAGCGCTTCTCGACCTCTGTGAATTCGCGTTTTTACGGTTCCTAAAGGCATATCTAAAATATCGCTAATTTCTTGAAGTGGCAAATCTTCCATATATTTTAAAACAATCACTGCACGGTATTTATCTGGCAGTCGACTAATTTCATACTGAACACGTTCCTGCATTTCCATTTTCAACACTTCGTCTTCCGGCAATTCATCCGTCGAGGCGATTTGCGAATACATATTCAAACCTTCTGCTCCCGCAACCTCCGCATCTAAGAAATAATCCGGCTTCTTCTTTCTTATACGGTCGATACACAAATTGGTTCCAATTCGGTACAACCAAGTTGAAAATTTTCTTTTTGTATCAAACGTATGTATGTTCACAAATGCTCGAACAAACGCTTCTTGCGCTATATCTTCTGCTTCGTGTTTATTTCCAAGCATCCGATAGCACACGCGATACAATTTATCTTGATACAGTTCGACAATCTCCGCGAATGCGTTTTGATCGCCTTTAAGAACTTCTTTTATTCGTTTATTGACCAACGCATCCATCGTGATTTCCCCTCCGCTCAAGCGGCTGTCTTACTTATACGCACTAAGGTATCGACAGGTTTCATTTTTTTATCTATTTTTTAATTATATCAAAATACATTTCAAAATACTTACATTTATTGAAAAAGAATTTATTGTTTAGAACATTCAATATGTTGAAATAAAAACAACCCAGTACTCTCATTTATAAGAATACTGGGCCATTTAAAGACATAATTATAGTAATTTTTCGCCGAATAAAGAGCCCATTAATGCTACAGCAACGTCCGCTGTTTTATTCTTCTCATCCAAAATCGGGTTAACTTCAACAAACTCAGCAGAAGTAATCATTTCAGAATTATATAGCATTTCCATCGCTAAATGGCTTTCGCGGTAGCTTATACCACCTGGTACTGGTGTTCCAACGCCTGGTGTATAAATTGGGTCAATACCATCTAAATCAAGAGATAAATGAACGCCATCTACTTCGCGGTCTTTTAAGTACCACATAGCTTTGTTCATAACTTCTGTCATTCCTAATTTATCAATTTCGTGCATTGTAAATACTTTAATACCTGTTTGTTTAATCAATTCACGCTCACCTGGGTCAATCGAACGAGCTCCGATAATGACAACATTTTCAGGTTTGATTTTTGGAGCAAAACCACGGATGTTCACTAATTGCTCATGACCTAAACCAATGCTAACTGCAAGAGGCATGCCATGAATATTACCTGAAGGTGAAGTATCACCAGTGTTTAAATCTGCATGCGCATCATACCAAATGACGCCTAGATTTTCATAACGGTCACCTAGTCCAGCTAACGTTCCAATCGCAATACTGTGATCGCCACCTAAAACAAGTGGGAATTGACCATTTTCCATGACTTCATGTACTTTATTTGCAAGTGATGTACTAGCGTCTGTCACTTCTTTTAAATTGCGAAGGTTCGTATCCGTTGGTGCTGTTTTTTCTGCAGCAGCAATTCGAATATCACCCTCGTCTGTCACCTTATGACCAATTTCTTCTAAGCGTTCTACAACTCCAGCATAGCGGATTGCGCTAGGACCCATATCCACCCCGCGACGATTTTGACCTAAATCCATAGGTACACCGATTAAAGATATATTTAAATTATTCATCATTTTATACCTCCTCATTTACTTAACTCTATTGTAAATGGCGGAAGGCACTTGGCTCAACCCAACAAAATCATGTATAATTATTCAACTTATTTATTAGGTGCTCTTTTATCTTTGGCCACTCTTCATGAATGATCGAATAAACCACGGCATTTCTAGGCAAACCAGTCGAACGAATGCGTTCATTGCGTAATATGCCCTCTTTACTGGCACCAATTCGTTCAATCGCTTTTTGAGAACGTAGATTGTCAGCATCTGTTTTAAACTGCACTCGAATAAACTCCAACGTCTCAAAGGCGTACGAAAGTAATAAATATTTGGTTGTCGTGTTCACATGTGTTCGCTGATAATTCTCTCCATAGAAAGTCGATCCGATTTCACAAGATTTATTCACAAAATCAATATTATACATGCGGGTTGAACCCATTACTTCGTTCGTTTCTGAGTCAACCACTGTATACACAATCGTTGCATCCGACGTAGTCATTTGATTTAAACCTGCGTCCATCCATTTTTCAAATTCTTCGTAAGTTTGCAGTTGATTGAGCATATGGGTAAACGTTTCTGGCTTCGTTATACGCCATAAGGGTTCGATGTCGCTTTCCTGCATAGGACGCAAAGTCACGTTGTTATGAATTAAAATCGATGTCATCTTTAGATCTCCTTACAAATGATTTTCTTCTATCATACAAAAGATTTGCCTACATATACGGATTGCGGTCTAAATATCGTATGATCATCGATTTGTTCCATTGCATGAGCTGTCCATCCGACAATACGTGCCACACTAAATGTCGGCGTAAATAAAGCTGCATCCATTTGAATAGCGCGCATAATGGCTGCAGCATAAAATTCAACATTTGTGTATAACTTCCGACCCGGTTTATGTTCATTAAGTAATTGAATAATTTCTTTTTCAGCATATGTCGCCAAGTCTAACCATTTGTCCTCGCCTTGAAGTTGTAGACATTTTTCTCTCAGTAAGATCGACCTCGGATCTTCCGTCTTATAAATTCGGTGACCAAACCCCATGATGCGCTCACCTTTTTCAAGCTTACTTTTAATCGTTGAACTCGCACGTTCTGGTGACTGAATTTCATCAAGTAAATCCAACACACCAGATGGTGCACCACCATGTAAAGGACCTTTCATTGTTCCTAGAGCCGATACAATTGCAGATGGAATGTCTGATTCAGTTGAGATTGTAACTCTCCCAGCAAAGGTAGATGCATTCATGCCATGCTCCATTGTTAACATCAAATACGTCTCTAGTGCAGCTACTTCTGTTGAAGTTGGGGATATCCCTGTTAATAAGTATAAATAATTTGCAGTATGACCTAATTCTTCATTGGATTCTAAAGGCTCTAAATCCTGATTTTGACGATATAAAAATGCCACGATTACAGGTAATGCTGCGGTTAATAAAATCGATTGATCATAAGATGAATTTTTCAGAAAATTCGGCGTCGCATAAGCGGATACAGCTGTTCGAACCCCATCCATAAGTTGTAGATTTTTAGGTAAAGTTCGAAGCAACTGAATCACATGTTCTGGTAATTTCCGACCTTCTATAAATAACGACGAGGGCTTACTATGCACACCTGTCCATAAGTAAGTGGATAACTTTTCAAAACTTGCGTTCGCGATGAGGTTATCCACAAGTTCTCCACGATATCTTAATTCTCCCCTTTCACCATCTACCGATGCAATTTTGGTCTCAACTGCCACCACATCTTTTAATCCTTTTTGAAACATATATACCGCCTCCTATATATCAAGTATATGTTCTTTTATTGATAATAAAAATTAAAGATATATAATTGATTCAATAAGAATTATTAATCGAAGAGAGGCATTCATATGGAATTACAATGGTTAAAAACATTTACAATAGCTGCGGAAACATTGAACTTCAGGAAAGCATCTGAGCAACTAATGCTCTCTCAACCAAGCGTAACTATCCACATCAAATTATTAGAAGAGTTTTTAGGAATCGCCCTGTTTGAGCGAATAAACAATCGGGTGACCTTAACGAATGCCGGCAAACTCTATGTAACGGAAGCACAAAAAATTCTGCATCAAATGGAAGAAAGCATCCAACATATACACGCGTTTAAACAAGGCTTTCGACATAAATGGACGATCGCCATATCTCCATTAGTTGCTGAAACCATTTTCCCATCAATTTTACGCACATTTATAGAAAAGCATCCACAACTTGAAATTACAATTCGGGTAGAAGATTCACAATTGATCGAAGAACTTGTGGATAACGAGATTGTCCATTTAGGAATCTCTGCTTTACCCACAACTTATAAACATATTCAGTCCATTCCGATTTTTGAAGAGTCCCTTCTCTTAATTGGTCCAAGAGATGCCTATGATGATGAAGCTGGTCCACCAATCGATAGTCTCGAGTATTTACAGTCACTGACCCTCTTCACCCATCACCACCCTGTATTTTGGGATGATGTTTTAATAAGACTTAGAAAAGAAGTACCAGGAGTTCGGACAATGAACGTTTCTCAAGCCCATATAACAAAGCGCTTTATTCAAGAAGGACTTGGGATATCTATCCTGCCACACTCAATCGTACGTAGAGAACTACTAGAGGGTCGAATCATGCATATACCGTTTGATTTATTTGAGCTTCCTAAAGTAACGACTTATGTGGTGGTAAAGAATAAAAGGGATTTAGAGGAGGAATTTATCGATTTGTTGTCGACTTATTATTTTGGATAAGATCGTTTTGAATGATTTATAAAATAAAAAAACGTTTGGAATGAATGAACATTCCAAACGTTTTTATGATGGAGCCTAGCGGGATCGAACCGCTGACCTCCTGCGTGCAAGGCAGGCGCTCTCCCAGCTGAGCTAAGGCCCCGAAAAATATGAAATAAAAGTGAGCCATGTAGGATTCGAACCTACGACCCTCTGATTAAAAGTCAGATGCTCTACCAACTGAGCTAATGGCTCAAAAATGGCTGGGGTACCTGGATTCGAACCAGGGCGTGACGGAATCAAAATCCGTTGCCTTACCGCTTGGCTATACCCCAATGCGATTAAAAAATGGTGGAGGGGGGCGGATTCGAACCGCCGAACCCGAAGGAACGGATTTACAGTCCGTCGTGTTTAGCCACTTCACTACCCCTCCAAGGGTAAAAATTATGGTGGAGGATGACGGGCTCGAACCGCCGACCCTCTGCTTGTAAGGCAGATGCTCTCCCAGCTGAGCTAATCCTCCAAAGAAATAAAACTTAAAAAATAAATGGTGACCCCTACGGGATTCGAACCCGTGTTACCGCCGTGAAAGGGCGGTGTCTTAACCGCTTGACCAAGGGGCCTTTTATGTATAACGAGTATGTATTTGGAAAATAAGCTTCCAACCGGGCTCGAACCGGTGACCTCTTCCTTACCATGGAAGCACTCTACCTGCTGAGCTATGGAAGCAAGATAAGTGGCTCCGAAGGTAGGACTCGAACCTACGACCAACCGGTTAACAGCCGGTTGCTCTACCACTGAGCTACTTCGGAATAGAAATAAAAAAGTATAGATTCGGTCTCAAACAACTTTCCCGATTAGGTGATCATTGCCCGGAGAAACCAATTTAGTTTTTCTTAATAGAAATAAAAAAGCCTAGCGACGTCCTACTCTCACAGGGGGAAACCCCCAACTACCATCGGCGCTAAAGAGCTTAACTTCCGTGTTCGGTATGGGAACGGGTGTGAC